>Ga0256410_1000113_pt1 | contig 121080 bp, 83 predicted proteins | sample PhyWR1_FD_185983 | JGI IMG/M metagenome (GOLD analysis project Ga0256410, IMG submission 185983) | Leaf surface microbial communities from wheat plants in UC Gill Tract Community Farm, Albany, California, United States - DLSL W.R1 | ecosystem: Host-associated > Plants > Phyllosphere >... | reverse complement strand
CGAATAAGGGAGCGTTCCGGCCGACCTGTGCAGGTCTCGGAAGGGCGCCATCCATTCCAAGCGCCACCCGGCACTCAATTTACGAGGGGCGGCAGTCTAAGGCCGACTTGAGGGCGCAGCAACTGAAAAGACAGGCATTTTTTCCGATATAACCCCCAAAGACACCAGGACGGGCTTGGCGAATGGTCATCGGAGTGCGTTTATAGCAGGAAAGTTCGTAGAGCAGCTATAAGCTGCAAGCTGCAAGCGACAAGCTGTAGAGCTAATCGGACTTGCAGCTTGTGGCTTGTGGCTTGTGGCTTGTGGCTTGTGGCTTGTGGCTTGTGGCTTGTGGCTTGTGGCTCAGCGTTTAAGCTTGCGCTTATTGCGATATTGGTCGATCACCACCGCCACCACAATAATCAAGCCCTTGATGATGTCTTGGATATACGCATCCACCCCGACAAAGGTAAACCCGCTAGCCATCACGCCCAGGATCAGCGCGCCGATCACGGTGCCGGTGATGCGCCCTACCCCGCCCGCCAGGCTGGTCCCGCCGATCACCGCAGCGGCAATCGCATCCAGCTCATACGACATGCCCATGCCGGCCTGACCCGTGGCGGCCCGCGCCGAGGCAACCACCCCGGCCAGCCCTGCCAACAGACCGGCGATGCTGTAGACGATGATCAGGTGACGCTTGACGTTGATACCCGACGTCCGCGCCGCCTGCATATTGCCGCCGATGGCATAGGTGTACTTGCCGTACTTGGTGTAACGCAGGGCGATATGAAAGATCACCGCCACCACCAGGAAGATGATCACCGGCATCGCACCGTGGCCGATCGCGGTGTAGGAATCAGACAGCATGCTCACCGGCTGGCCTTCGGTGTAATAGCGGGCCAGGCCACGGGCCGAGACCATCATGCCCAGGGTGGCGATAAACGGCGGGATCCCGGTAACGGCGATGATGCTGCCGTTGATCGCTCCCGCCAGCAGCCCGACCCCCAGGCCCATGGCGACCGGAATCCACACCGGCAAGTCGGTCAGGCTGGGAAACACTGCTCGCGAGAAGTCCGACGTTTGCGCCAGGCTGGCGGCGATCATCGCCGACAGCGCCAGCACCGAACCCGAAGACAGGTCGATCCCCGTGGTAATGATCACCTGGGTCACGCCGATGGCAAGCAGGCCAATGATCGACACTTGCAGGATCATCAGTACCAGGCGCTGGGAGTTCATCAGGAAACTCTGATCGCGCACGATCCAGCCAAACACCTCAAATACCAGGCCGATGCCGATCAGCACCAAAAAGATGCTCAGTTCGGTGGGCATTCGACGCCGATGTTTGACCGGCGCCGAGGCAGGCTTGTTATCCGTTATTGCGTTCATAACCATTCACCTTTTTTATTCTGAAGCGCAGGCCAACCGCCGGCCCGCGCGGCGGTGCGTCAGTGGACTGCGGTCATACCCGAGGCCAGATGCATGACTTTTTCCTGGGTCGCTTCGCTGCGGTCCAGGGTGCCCATCAGTTCGCCTTCGTGCATCACCATCACCCGATCGCTCATGCCCAGCACCTCGGGCAACTCCGAAGAAATCATGATCACCGCCATGCCCTCGCTGGCGAGGAACGAGATCAGTCGATAGATCTCAGCCTTGGCGCCGACGTCGATGCCGCGGGTCGGCTCGTCGAGGATCAGCAGGCGTGGGTTGGTCATCAGCCAGCGAGCCAGTAGCGCCTTCTGCTGGTTGCCGCCGGACAAAGTGTCGATGCACTGCTCCAGCGACGGCGTTTTCACCCGCAGCTTCTTGCACATGTCTTCGCACAGTGCGCGCAGGGCTTTCTGTTGGATAAAGCCGTTGCCCGAATAGTGGTGCAACACGGCCATTTCCATGTTTTCCAGCACCGACAGACAGGGGAACAGGCCACTGAGCTTGCGGTCCTCGGTCAGCAGTGCAAAGCCTTTGTCGATGGCCATATGCGGGTCGGTGATGCGCACCGGCTCGCCGTCGAGGGTGATCTGGCCGCCGTCGGCGGGGGTGATACCGAACAAGGTTTCGGCCACGTTGGTGCGGCCCGAGCCCATCAGCCCGGCAATTCCGAGAATCTCCCCGGCGTGCAGGTCGAACGACACATCCTTGAACACCCCGTCCAGGCGCAGGTCGCGCACCGACAGCAAGCGCTCGCCGATGGGCGTTTCGCGCACCGGGAACAACTGGCTCAGCTCGCGGCCCACCATCATCGAAATCAGGCTGTCGCTGTCCATGCTGTCGGCCCGTTGCAGGCCGATGTACTGACCGTCGCGGAACACCGCCACTTCATCGGCGATGGCGAACACTTCGTCCATCTTGTGTGTGATATAGACGATGCCTTTGCCCTGGGACTTGAGGTCGGCAATGATCGAAAACAGATGGGCCACTTCCTTCTCGGTGATGGCCGATGTCGGTTCGTCCATGATCAGGATGTCGGAGTCGTAGGACACCGCTTTGGCAATCTCGACCATCTGCCGCTCGGCGATGCTCAGGTTGCCCACCTGTTCCTCGGGGTCCAGGTTGATGCGCAAGCGCGCCAGCAAGTCGGCGGTGCAGCGGTGCATTTCGCGGTGGTTGACCATGCGCAGGCCATTGAGCTGCTCGCGGCCGATCCAGATGTTCTCGGCGATGCTCATGTGCGGCATCAGGTTGAGTTCCTGATGGATCATCGCAATCCCGGCCTTCTGCGCGGCCAGCGGGGTCTCAAATACGATCGGTTCGCCTCGCAGGCGGATTTCGCCGCTGTCTGGTTGGTAGATGCCGGCGATGATCTTCATCAACGTCGATTTGCCCGCACCGTTCTCGCCCATCAGCGCCAGCACGGAACCGGGGCGCACGCGCAGCTGCACATCGTCCAGGGCCACGACACCGGGGAAGCCTTTGCTGATGTTGAGGATTTCCAGCAGGTAGGGTTCGTCCAGCGCACGGGGCTGGATACCCGCAGGCTGCGAGGCTGTGGCTTGAGCGAGCATAGACAGGTACTCCATCGACAGGGCGGGCACGACCGCCCTGCCGGCTTATTATTGTGAGGTCGGGGCTACTTGAAGTCTTTGACGTTGTCCGGAGTGATCAGCTTGAACGGGATCACCACGTTCTGCTCCGTCGCCTCGTTTTTTGCCATCTTGCGCGCCGCTTCCACCGAGCCGACGGCCTGGCCCTTGGCGTCCTGGAATGCCGACGCAGCCATGTCCCCCTTGGCGATCGCGTTCAAACCGTCCGGCGTGCCGTCGACACCGGCGATCAACACACTGCCCTTTTCCTTGCCGGCTGATTTCAAGGCCATGGACGCACCGATAGCCATCTCATCGTTGTTGGCCAGCACCGCGTCGAATTCGCGGCCTTGGGTCAACCAGTCGTTGACCAGCGTCATGCCCTTGTCGCGCAGCCAGGTCCCGGTTTGTTCCTGCTCGATCTTGATGTCCGGATACTTGGCCAGCACCTCTTTTACGCCCTTGGTACGGTTGGTGGTGGAGTTGTTCGCCAGGTCACCCAGCAGGATCACGATCTTGCCCTTACCGCCGAGTTTTTCGGCGATGTACTGCATTTGCAGCTTGCCTGCTTCAACGTCGTCGGAGGTCACGGCCACGACATCCTTGGGCAGGTCCTTCTGATCTGGCCGGCGGTTGACGAACACCAGTGGGATTTTCGCGGCGGTGGCGGCCTTGATGATGTTGGCGGTCGATGCGGTGTCCACTGGGTTAACGATAATGGCGTCGACTTTCTGGCCGATAAAGTTCTCGACCTGGCTGAGTTGCTTGACCACATCGGCGCGGGCGTCTTCGAACTGCAGCTGCACGCCATCACCCTTGGGGTACGACTTGGCTTGCTTGTCCATGTCTTCACGCAGGTAGGTCAGAAAGGTGTCATCGAAAGCGGACATGCTCACGCCCACTTTGATATCGGCGGCACTGGCAAACCCACTGGCCAGCAGCATGGACAAGGCTAGCGCGGTAAAACGGATCGGGGTCTTCATGAACGGTCTGTCTCCACTTTCTTGTTGGTTTTGTTGGACGTTGCGTTGTTCAGAGCGAGGTGGGCAGTCGCACGACTGGCGCACCGGGAATGCAGCACACCAGCGCGTCGTTATTTTCGACACACAGCACATTAAGGAAGGAGAAGTAGAACGGGCGGGTGCGGGGCAGACCGCGCGGCGCAGAGAGGGGGCGTAAAACTCGCAGTACAGCGTTGAAGATTTTCATCTGACGGTACCTGGTTGTTTTTGATCTTGTTTTTGTTGAGCCGTGCGGATCGAGCCCGCGACGTACTTTTTGCAACCTGGAAAAGACTTTATTGGAAAATAATTTCCATATCAACCTGTTTTAGAATTTTATTCTATTTTTGTTGAAACCACCTGCTGGCGCTCGGCGCTCAGGCGTGCGGCGTCCAATATACGGGTGGTTTCCAACGCGTCATAGGCATTGACCGGCAGCGGTCCCTGGCCTTGCACGGCGGCTTGCAACTGACGATAGAACTGGGTCCAGCAGCCCTTCTCCGACGGCACACGTTCACGTTCCGGGCCCTGCTCGAACCAGCCCCAACGTCGGTGTTCTTCGGCGCCCCAGTGCTCGCCCTCGGTTTTCGGCGATTTGCCGGCCATCAGTGCTTCTTCCTGGCCGTCCAGCCCCTCGACGGTGTAACAGCCGGCGCTGCCACTGACGCGAAAGCGCGGCGCCTGGCTGTTTTGCAAGGCATTGCCCCACAGGTGGGAAATCACCCCATTGGCATGGGTCAGAGACACAAAAAAACCGTGGTCGACATGGGGATGTTCGGCGCTGCAGTGCAATTGCGCGAATACCCTGTCCACCGGGCCGAACAGTTGCAGCGCCTGGTCCACCAGGTGGCTGCCTAAATCCCGCAGCCAACCGCCACCGCTGGCGTTGCCCACCGCCTGCGGGCTGTAGCGTTCCACCCGCGATTCAAAGCGGCTGATGGTGCCCAGGGCGCCGGCATTGATGAGCTTGCGCAGGGTCAGGTAATCCGAGTCCCAGCGGCGGTTCTGATAAACACTGAGCAGCGTACCCTGGCGCTCAGCCGCGGTAATCAGCGCCTGGGCTTGCTCGGCGTTGGCGGCAAAGGGTTTGTCGCTGACCACCGTCACACCGTGCTCGATGGCTTCGAGCACCAGTGCCGGGCGACCTTTAAGCGTGGTGGAAATCACCAGGGCATCCACACCGGCTTCGACGATCTGGCCGATGCTGTTGAAAGCCTGGACACCCGGGTGGTCCGCGTTCAATTGCTGGCGCCGCTCGGGGGAACGGGTGACCACGCCGACAAACGTGGCACCGGGCAAGGTTGCAATCAGCGGCGCATGAAAGAAGCGCCCTCCATGGCCATAGCCAACTAGTCCAATTCGCATGATTGACTCCTTGATTGAAGTACAAACCCAATCCAAAGGGGGAAGGAACAAGCCCTCCCCACCTTGACCGAGTGTCAGCCGTAGAAGCGTGGGCGCTCCGGCAAGCTGACCTTGACGATCTGCCCACTGCCCTGCGCCTCGATACACGCATCCGCCGCCACCGCCGCCGCATAGCCGTCCCACGCCGACGGCCCGCCCACCTTGCCGGCGCGCACGCTATCAATAAAGGCTTGCAGCTCCACGTCATAGGCACCGATAAAGCGGTCCTTCCAATCCATCAGGATCGCGTTGGACAGCTTCGCCTCGCTACGCAGTTGCACCTGGGACGGTTCCGGCAATTTGGCGATGCCGCTCTCGCCCACCACTTCGCACTGGATGTCGTAGCCGTATTGGCAGTTCACAAATACTTCCACGTCGATGCGCGTGCCCTTGGCGGTTTCCAGCAGCACGATCTGCGGATCGCGCAAATGGGCCAGGGCCTTGCTGGTCTTGCGTGGGAACACCACTTGCACCGACACGTAGTCGTCGTCGAGCAACCAGCGCAGCACATCCAGTTCGTGGATCAGGGTGTCGGTGATTGCCATGTCGGTCTTGTAGTTTTCGCCGACCCTGGGGTTTCGGTGTGCGCAGTGCAGCATCAAGGGCTCGCCGATCTGGCCGCTGTCGATCACGGCTTTAAGGGCGCGATAACCCTCGTCGTACGGGCGCATAAAGCCCACCTGCACCAGGCGCTTACCATGGGCCACTTCGGCCTCGACGATCTTGCGGCAGCCTTCGGCGGTCACCGCCAGCGGCTTTTCGCAAAACACAGGCTTGCCGGCGGCAATCGCGGCAAGCACGAACTCTTCGTGACTCGGCCCCCAGGAGGTCACCAGGACCGCTTCAACCTCGGCCGAGTTGATCAGCGCATGGCCGTCGGGGTACACCTCGGCGGCCAACTGCAAGTCGGCAACTACCTTGGCGGCCTGGTCCAGATTGATGTCGGTCACCGCCACCACCTGGCTATTGAGCAAGGTCTGGCTGCAACGACGGATATGGTCGCGGCCTATGGCGCCGGTCCCGATAACACCTAGCTTCAAAGACATACACACGCTCCTCTTGTTATTAGTACTGCCGGGCCTTGGCCAGGTGCTCGTTGAGTTTCTTCGCCGCCGCGTTCGTGCGTTCGCTGGTGGAGACCTGCGCCACCCCCACCCGCCACCAGGACAGGTAGCCGTGAACCATGGTCTTGGGCAGCACTTTAATGTCGATCAGGGTTGAGACGGTTTGCGTGCGCGCATCGGCCAGCGCGGCCTGTAATTGCTCCACGCTGCTGACTTTGTAGGTCTTGCAGCCATAGGCCGCCGCACTCATGGCGAAATCCACCGGCACCAGGCCGCCGTCGAGCTGGCCGGTTTCGGGGTTGCGGTAGCGAAATTCGGTGCCGAAGCTGTCCATGCCGTTGCCGATCTGCAGGTTGTTGATGCAACCGAAGGCCATATTGTCCAGCAGCACCACGTTGATCTTGCGCCGCTCCTGAATCGAGGTAGCCAGCTCGGAATGCAGCATCATGTAGGAGCCGTCGCCGACCAGCGCGTAGACCTCCTTGCTCGGCTCGGCGAGCTTCACGCCGAGGGCGGCGTTGATCTCGTAGCCCATGCACGAGTAGCCGTATTCGACGTGGTAGGTGTTGACGCCTTTGCTGCGCCAGGCGCGCTGCAAATCACCAGGCAGGCTGCCGGCGGCGGCGACGATAATTGCATCGTCGGCCACCGTCTCATTGAGCACACCCAGGACCCGGCTCTGGGTCAGGCACGAGCCGGTCAGCTCGATAAATTCCCGCAATACTGCGCGGTCCAGGTGGTCATCCACTTCCGGCACAAAGTCATCGCCGTGGTACTCCACTTGATGCACGCGGTCGACTTCGGCGTCCAGTTGCGCCTTGGCGTCGGCAATCTGCTCGCCCCAACCTGCGCGGTAGTCACCGAGGGCGTCGGTCAATGCTTGAAGGGCAACCTGCGCATCGGCCAGCACCTGCACGCCATCGAGTTTCAACGCATCGGCGGGGCTGATATTGAGGTTGAGAAACGTCACATCCGGGTGCTTGAACAGCGATTTGGACGAGGTGGTGAAGTCGGTGTAGCGCGTGCCGACGCCAATGATCAGATCGGCCTCGGGCGCCAGCAGGTTGGCCGCCAGGCACCCGGTTTCGCCGATGCCGCCGACATTAAGCGGATGGCTGGACACCACCGCGCTCTTGCCCGCTTGCGTCTCGGCGAAGGGAATATCGAAGCGCTCTGCGAACGCTTGCAACGCCGCATTCGCACCGGAGTACTTGACCCCGCCACCGCAGATGATCAGCGGTTTGCGCTTGCCTCGGATGGCCGCTAGCGCATCGCTAAGCATCGCGGCGGTGGCTGGGCGACGCTCGATACGGTGCACGCGTTTTTGCAAGAAGTAGTCCGGATAGTCCCAGGCTTCGGCCTGCACATCCTGGGGCAAGGCCAGGGTCACCGCGCCGGTTTCCGCCGGGTCGGTGAGCACGCGCATGGCATGGATCGCGGCGCTCATCAGTTGTTCGGGACGGTTGATGCGGTCCCAGTACTTGCTCACGGAGCGAAACGCATCGTTGGTGCTGATGCTCAGGTCGTGGAACTGCTCGATCTGTTGCAGCACCGGGTCGGGCTGGCGACTGGCGTACACATCGCCCGGCAACAGCAGCAACGGAATACGGTTGGCCGTGGCAGTCGCCGCAGCGGTGAGCATGTTCGCCGCCCCCGGCCCAACGGATGCGGTGCACGCATACACTTTGCGCCGCAGGTGCTGCTTGGCGAAACCGATGGCCGCGTGGGCCATGCCCTGCTCGTTACGGCCCTGGTGCACCACCAGGTCACCACTGTCCTGCTCCAGGGCCTGGCCCAGGCCGAGCACATTGCCGTGGCCGAAAATCGTGAACACGCCGGCGACGAACTTGCTCTGCACGCCATCGACTTCGATGTACTGGTTGTCCAAAAACTTCACCAGGGCCTGGGCCATGGTCAATCTTGTTGTGGTCATGTTCGCACCTTGTAGGAATGCAAATCCGTCGATCGACAGTCATCCAATGCGCGAGCGGGCTCGCTCGCGCCAACAGCGTCTAAAGGTCCAGCAGCCAACTGTGCTGCGGGTCGTTATGGAAATGCCAGGCACGCTTGGGGCCGGCCATCACGTTCAGGTAATAGGACTCGTAGCCGTACGGCACGCTGACCGGGTGATAGCCCTTGGGCACCACCACCAGGTCGCTGTTTTCCACGGCCATGGCCTGGTCGATGCTGCGATCGTCGGTGTACACCCGCTGGAACACAAAGCCTTGGGGCGGGTTGATCTGGTGGTAGTAGGTCTCTTCCAGAAAGCTCTGGTGCGGCAGGTCGTCGGTGTCGTGTTTGTGCGGCGGGTAGCTCGACGAATGCCCCGACGGCGTGCGCACTTCCACCACCAGCAGCGATTGGGCCGGCGCGCTGTCGGGCAGGATGTCGCACACATAGCGAGTGTTGGCGCCTTTGCCGCGCACGCTGCGCTTGCAGTCCTCGGGACGGATCAAGCGTGGTTCGTAACCCGGCGCGCCGGGGGCGGCGCACACGGCAATCTGCACATCGCTCAAGGCCGTGACCTGGGCGGCGGTGCCCGGCGGAAGGTACGCGGCGAACGGCGACTTGTCCTCGAACACCGAATGGCGATCACCGAGGTTCTGCCAGTTGAAGCCCTCGCCTTCGATATTCACCCGGCCACTGAGCAGCACCAGGCACAGTTCTTTATCACCGGCGCTGACCGGCAGGGTTTCGCCCAGGCTCAGGCGGTAGGCCGAGAAGCCGACGTACTCCAGCCGCCCTGCTTCCAAGGCAACCATGGTTTGTCCGCGTTTGCTGCTTTTGACCAACAAGCTCATCACTCAAGTCCTCTCGTTGAGAAGCGCACGCAAGGTGTCGTAGCCCTTTTTCGCATAGATATAGCTGGGCGCCACGGCCGGGTCCTGCTCGGCCTCCACCACCAGCCAGCCCTCATATTTCGCGGCCATCAATGCATCCAGCAGTTCGGCAAAGTCGATATCGCCATCGCCGGGCACGGTGAACGTGCCGTTGACGATGCAGTCGGGGAAGCTCCACATCTGGTTGCGCGCCAACTGCACCACCGGCTTGCGCACGTCCTTGAAATGCACATGGCAAATGCGCCCGATGTGTTTGCGCAGCACTTCGATGGGTTCGCCGCCGCCCATGTAGCAATGGCCGGAATCGAACAGCAGGCCGACCTCCGGGCCGGTGCGCTGCATCAGTTGATCGATGTCTTCAGGAGACTCAACGTAGGCGCCCATATGGTGGTGGTACGCCAAGCGCACGCCTTGGGACAGGGTGAAGCGCGCCAGTTCGGTGAGTTTGTCGGCGTAGTCCTGCCAAGCCTGTTCGCTGTGGAAACGCGGGCGTTCGATCAGGCGAATGCGCGAGCCCTGGATAGAATCCGCCACCTCGCCGTACACCAGCACATGGGCGCCGTTCTGCTTGAGCAACTCGACATGGCCGGCGATGGCTTCGATCTCCTCGGCCACCGAACGCCGGGCCAGGCGACTGGAATACCACCCCGACACCAGCGCCAGGTCATAGGGCCGCAGCACATCGCCGACGCCTTTGGCGTCCTTGGGGAACTTGCCGTTGAGTTCGAAACCTTCGTAGCCGATGTCCTTGCCTTCGCTCAGCGCGGTGCTGAGCGGCGTTTCACCGCCCAGGGCCGGGAGGTCGTCGTTGCTCCAGGAGATCGGGTTGATGCCAATTCGGATTGCGGGCATGGCTGCACCTTTATTATTTTCAGGTATCACTGAGTTCTGCTTTTTGTGGGAGGGAGCTGGCCCCCTCCCACATTGGAATTGCAGCGCACATTCAACGTTGTGGTCAGGTTCGCGCGCTGCGCCAGGCGTTGATCAGTTGTTCGAAGGTCGCCTGCACTTGCTGAATCAGGGTCTCATCATCGATCTCTCCCGCCATCCACGCGCGGCTGGGTTCCTGAAAGATCGTGCGGCCCACCGCAAACCCTCGGCACGTGGTGCTCTGACTGGCCTGCTGGAACCCGGTCGCCAAACAGTCCGCCGAGGCATTCAAGCCCAGCAGCACCACACCACGGCAGTACGGGTCGCGCTCCTGGATCAGCTCATCGAGTTTTTTCCAGTCTTCGGCCGACTGCGCCTCAATCTTCCACCACGCCGGGTAGATACCCAGGTTGTACAGGCGCTTGAGGCTGCGGTAGAGCACATCCGGGTAGGTGGATGGGTGATCCTTGGGTGGGATGACTTCCAGCAACAGCTCATGGCCGCTGACCAGGGAGGCGTCGTACACCGCCTTGAGTTGTGCTTCCTGCTCCAGGCGCAGCAAGGGCTCATCGTCGGGATGAAACTGCACCAGGCACTTGATGATCTGCTCCTGGGGCCAGGCGATCAGGTTGCTGCCGATGGACCTGCCATGCTCGAAGGCCAGCGGCCGCGAGTTCTGCACTTCCACCGGCCGCGCGATCCACCAGCCGCGCCCGCTGGCCGCATTGAGTGCGTCCTGGCCAAAGCGCTGGTCGGCGAGCAGGCCCACATCGGCCTCCACGCCCTGCTCGGCGAGCTTGCGCTCCACCCGTTCGACGGCCTGGATAAACAACTGCTTGATGTCGCTGATGCGCGCGGGGTCCTGGCCACCGCGTTGGGCCAGGTCCACCAATTGCCAGCGATGGTCGAAGGCGAAGATAAACAGCTGCTTCCACTGTTTGCGCGGCACCGTCACCCGGTGCAGGCGTTGCAGGGTCTCGTCCTGATCGGGCCGGGTGATCGGCACGGGGCTGCTGAACAGATAATCCAACTCCGCCGGCGTGGGCATGGCCGGCGCGCAGGCATGGCGCGATACAACCAGACCGCCGCAGGCATTGGCCAACTGGCTGCAACGCTCGTCGCTGGCGTCATTCAGCCACCCGCTGAGAAAGCCCGACATAAAGGCATCGCCGGCCCCCAGTACGTTGAGCACTTCCACCCGCACCCCGGGGTAGATCGCACCGTCTTCCAAGCGCGCCGGGATAGCGCCGTGGATCACCGTGCACCCTTGCGGGCCGAGCTTGACCACCAGCGTCGCCGGGGTCAGCTCGCGCACCGTGCGCAAGGCCGCAAGCAAATCCTCGCTACCGCCCGCGATCAAAAACTCTTCTTCGGTGCCGACGATCAGATCGAAGCGCGGCAGGATGTTCTGCACATGCTGGCTGACATTGCGGTCGGCGACGAAGCGGGTTTCGCCGTCGGCCTTGCCCGCCAGCCCCCACAGCACCGGGCGATAGTCGATATCGAGCACACGTTTGACGTTATGTTTGGCCGCGTAATCCAGGGCCTGGATGCTGGCCTTGTACACGCCGTCGGTGGAGAAATGCGTGCCGGTGATCAACAGCGCCTTGCTGGAAGCGATAAAGGCTTCATTGATGTCTTCAGCGCGCAGGGCCATGTCGGCGCAGTTTTCGCGGTAGAACACCAGGGGGAAGGTTTCGCGGTCCTTGAGGCCCAGCAACACCAAGGCGGTGAGGCGTTCCGGGTCGACCTTGATGCCACTGACATCGCACCCTTCGCGCGCCAGGGATTCCACCAGGAAACGCCCCATATGGTCGTCGCCCACGCGGCTGAGCATCGCCGACTTGAGCCCCAGCCGCGCGGTGCCGAAAGCGATATTGGCGGAGGAACCGCCGAGGTACTTGGCGAAACTGGACACGTCCTCAAGCCGTGCACCGACTTGCTGTGCATAGAGGTCGACGCCCAGGCGCCCGAGGCAAATCAGATCCAATTGACGCCCACTGGCAAAACGAGTCTGGCCCATGCTGGCTCCTGTTATTTTTATCAGCCTGCGTTGTGCCGCCGTGGCGACGGCAAACGCTCTTGGTGGAGCAGACTAGAACGTTCAGCGGCACCAATCAATATTTATTCCATATTTATTTTTAGTGGAATATTTTTTCCAATAACCCGGCATAATGGTCCCCCTAGCCGGCGTGCATCGTTTCAGCACGCCACACCGGCCGTGATGTCGGGGTATTTTTTTGCGCCTACCCTGTAGACTGACGCCACCCATCAGCGCAACAGACGAACACGCCAGAAGGATTGCCCATGTCCCGCACCGATCCCGAGACCACCCTGGAAGACACCATCGCCAGCCCTCCGATCAATGCCGAACGCCTGTTGCAGCTGATTACCGACGAATACGAAAGCCTGCCGCGCCAGCTCAAACGCATCGCCAGCTATATGAGCCAGCAAAGCGACCGCATCATGGTCGACCGTATCAGCGACATTGCCCGCGAATGCGAAGTGCACCCCTCGGCCATCGTGCGTTTTTCCCAGCGTTTCGGGTTCAGCGGGTTCAGTGAGATGCAGGCGCTGTTCCGCGAGGCTTACACCCACAAAACCACCCCGGTGCAGAATTACCAGCAGCGCATCCGCAGCATGATCGCCAACAAGTCGCAGAAGGCCAGCGGCGGCGACCTGGCGCGCGAGTGCGTGAATGCCACCCTGTCCGGCATCGAGCGTCTGGGGCTGGAGCTGGACGACGCAATGTTCGAAAAAGCCGTGGACCTGGTGGTCAATGCCGACAACATCTACGTGGTCGGCGTGCGCCGCTCCTTCGCGGTGGCCGACTACCTGGTCTACAACCTGCAGCACACCAACAAGCGCATCCACCTGATCTCCGGCCTGGGAGGCAGCTACCGCGAGCAGATGCGCAGCGTGCGTGCCAATGACCTGGTGATCGCCATCAGCTTCACGCCCTACGGCAAAGAAACCCAGCACTGCCTGCGTATCGCCCAGCACCACCAGGCCAAGACCCTGATCATCACCGACAGCAACCTCTCGCCCCTGGCCAAGCGGGCCAACGCGGTGCTGCTGGTAAACGAGGGTTCTTCGTTCGCATTCCGCTCACTGAGCGCCACGCTGTGCCTGTGCCAGGCGCTGTTCATTGCGGTGGCGTACCGCCTGGAATTGAAAGTGGACGAGATTCACGAGCAGGTCGGGTTCGAAGACTGACCTCGCGGCCCGCCCCTGCTCACTGACACAATGCCGCCAGTGCCCGACCGTGATAGCGAATCTGCGCCAAGGTCAGCGCGGTGTAGCCAATGATCACCGCCGGCGGCAACCTCGCCTCATGACAGAACGCGCCCAGCGGTTGCAGCGTGAGTCCGACAGATGCCGCCCGTGCACAGAAGTCCGCTTCTTCAGTTCCTGTCGGCAGCCACAACACAAAGTGCAGCCCAGCCTGCTGGCCAGTGACGCTGCCGTGGCCGCCGAGGCATTCGAGCAACGTATCGCGACGGGCCAGATAAGCCTGGCGTGAAGCCCGCAGATGACGCACAAACGCCCCACTGCCAAGTAGCTCCACCAAGCCCAATTGATCACTGGCGCCGACCGAATGCCCGGTGAGGTGCAGGGTGCGTAGCAGCGACCGGCGCAGCGCCTTGGGCACCACCATGAAGCCCACCCGCAAGCCAGGGAACAGATTTTTGTTGAAGCTACCGCAGTAAATCACCCGGTCGCCGGAATCCAGAGCTTTGAGTGCGGCCAGCGGCGCGCTCTGGTAATTGTATTCGCTGTCGTAATCGTCCTCGACCACCCATGCCTGTGCACGTGCGGCCCAGTCCAGCAAGGCCAGACGGCGTGATACCGACAGGGTCATGCCCAGCGGCGCCTGGTGGGCCGGTGTCACGTAGACCAGGCGCGCAACGTCGGGCAGCTGGGTGGTGTCGAGGCCATCAGCGCTGACCGGCACCGCCTGTACGCCAGCGCTGGCCAGCTCAAACAAGCGTCGTGCCGGTGGGTAGCCAGGGTCTTCGACACACGCCGTGTCGCCAGGGTTGAGCAGTGTGCGCGCAATCAAATCGAGGGCATGTCGAATACCGGTGGTGACAATCACTTCATCAGCCTCGCAGTGCAGCCCGCGATGCCGGCGCAGGTAGTCGGCGATCTGGGTACGCAGCTCCGGCACGCCCGCTGGATGGGACGCCTCCAGCGCGCCTGGCCCCGCCGCCAACAGCCCACGAGACAGGCAGCGGGCCCAGGCTTTCATGTCGAACAGGCCGGCATCCGGACGCCTTGCAACGAAAGGCACATGACTTTGCACGCCCGCGTACGGGCGGTCCGGCTGTACCGGGCGACGCGGCATGTGGTGTGGCCTCGGCGCCGCGATAAAGTGTTCGGGGATCACCGCACACACGCGCGTGCCGGACCCCGCGATGCGCTGCACATACCCTTCCTCCTGCAAACGTTCATACGCAGTTTCCAACGTGCCGCGGGACACCCGCCACCGCTCGGCCAGGCTGCGCGTGGACGGTAAACGACTGCCCGCCGGCAATTGCCGGTTGAGGATCGCCGCGCGCAATGCCTCGTACGCGCCCTGCTGTTTACCCGCGTCAAGCGTGTCGGGGCGTGGCAGATCAAGGGTGGATGCAGCTTTACCTCGGCTCATAGTGGTCCATTCTTTTTTGGCATAAGTGGCCCACAGGATTAAACCACAAAGCCGATAGAGTTCCGGCTCCACTTACTTCCACGAGCTTGCCCATGACTCAACGCGATCTTTCCCTGGGTTCCTGGCTGGTGCTGCTGACCGTATTGATCGGCCTGCCGCGCATCACTCTGGACATGCATCTGCCAGCACTGCCAGCCATGGCCGATTACTTTCAGGCCAGCGACAGTCAGCTGCAATTGACCCTCACGCTGTACACCCTCGGTTCGGCCATTTCCCTGCTGATCAGCGGCCCGCTGACTGACCGCTTCGGCCGTCGCCCGGTGTTACTGGCGGGACTGGCGCTGTATGGGCTGGCCACCTTGGCCTGCGCCTTGGCCGACAGCCTGGCCGTGCTGATAACCGCGCGGTTGTTTCAGGCGCTGGGCGGCTGCTGCACCACGGTGATTGGCCGCGTGATCGTGCGCGATCACTTCGACCGCAACGAACAGGCACGCCTGCTGGGGCTGATCTCCATGGCGATGGCGGTGTCGCCGATGGCCGCGCCGGTAATGGGCAGCCTGTTGCTGCCGTGGTTTGGGTGGCGCGGCCTGTTTCTGCTGTTGGGCGCGATCGGTGCGCTGTTGTATGGGGCGGTGTATCGCCGCCTGCCGGAAACCCGCCCGGCGCACGTAGCCGCTACGCCACCGGGTAATCTGCTGGGTCTGTATGGGCAGTTGCTGCGCGACCGCTATTTCCTGCGTTACGCGCTGGCCATCGGCTGCGTTTACAGCACGTATTTTCCCTTTATCAGTGAGTCATCGGCGCTGCTGCAACGGGGCTTTGGCTTATCCGCCACGGCCTATGCGCTGGTGTTCGCGGCAACGATCAGCGGCTATATGCTGGGGGCTAATCTGTTTCGTCGACTGGTGCTGCGCTTTGAAGCGGACCGATTGATCAGCGCAGCCATCGCATTGAACGTGGCAGGCAGCGTTCTGCTCGCCGTCACCACAAGCGCATGGGCGCAACAATGGTTGGCGATCGTACTGCCGATGGTGGTGATCATGGTGTCGGTGGGATTGGTGATTCCGGCGTGCCAACTGTCGGTGTTGCAGCCCTATGGCGCGATTGCCGGCACCGCCTCGGGACTGTTCTTCTTCATCCAGATGTTCCTCACCGCCATAAGCAGTGGGATCACCGGTTGGTTATCGGACGGCACCTCGCAGCCCTTGCTGATCATGACAGGCGTCGCCAGTATTTTGCTGGTGGCGACCTGGATGACGCTCCACCCAAAACAAAGTGGGAGGGCGCAAGCGCCCTCCCACGAGGTTCCGAGCCGAACTCGGGTTTAGTGCATGAAGATCGCGATCAGGATGATGACCGGGATAGGCACGCCGAGGAACCACAGCAGTAATGAGCGCATTGTTTTCTCCTTGAATTAACGGACGTAATGTTCGGTTTCGACATACACCACGGCATCGCGACGGCGGCCGCCGAAGGTCGCGGCGAAGCTGGCGAAGAAGGCCCCGATCAGCAGCGCGACGAACATCCACAGTGCAGTCCAGGCAGCGACCTTGGCGGCGGTGTCAGCGGCTTGCTTGGCTTTGAGCTTGGCGTCTTCAACGGCTTTACGGGCGTCGCCATAAACCTTGTCGATGCGCGCTTCGGCGTCGGCCTGGCTGAGGTTGGTGCGCTGGCTGATCAACTGGGCCAGATAGGCACGGTCTTCGGCGGCGAGTTGGCCGTCATTGCTCAGGGTGCGGGCAAAAATGCGCGCTACAACGGCATGGGCGGCGTCATCGCTGACGGCGGCTGGGCGGTCATCGCGGAACAGGCTGTCGACGTAATAACCGAAGTCATCCCCCTTGACGCCCTGCGCTGCGCTGCCGGCGGCTTGCACCGCACCCGAGGCCACACTGGCGCTGGCTTGCACGCCGCCACCGACCACACTGCTGACAGAACTGACCACCAGAGTGGCGGTGATCAACGTGGCCACAGCCCACGCCAGGAAGCCATGGGCGGTGTCGCGAAAGTACACCTCATCGCCATGCATATTGGCCCACTTCACCCGCAGACGGCCGGCGATATAACCGCCCAACCCTGCCGCGACGATCTGGGTAAACGCCAGCCAGACAATTGTGGAAATGCCCAGTCCCTTGGCGCTGACGCCGCTATTGGCCCACGGCGAAACGGCCGAGAAGCCCAGGCCAAAGCCCAGCAACACCAGAATCAATGAGAGTGCGGCCGCCGCAGCGGCGCCGGCAAAAATCGCCCCCCAGGAAACCCCGGAGCGCGCGCTCGATTCTTGCAGCGTGGTTGAAGGTGTGATCATTGTTGTTTTGCTCCCGGCAGGAAAAATAGTGTTACAAGTCTCAAAAGGGACAGTGCAGGCCCCGTGCCAGTCGCATGAAAAATAAAACCCTATTATTTTCAACAGGTTAGATAAGTTGAACTTCCTAAGACCATGCAACTTGCAAGAAATGCTCAATCAGGGCGGGCGTATTGCATTCCGTCATGGGAGGGAGCTCGGTTTGCCTACATGAAGTTTTATTTAGGAAGCATTCAGCCAATTCTTGGCAAAATGCCTCACTTCTAGTGTGAATCGCTCGCCAGGTATGCCTATGACCCGCATTTTGACCATCGAGGATGACGCCGTAACGGCCCGCGAGATTGTCGCCGAGCTGAGTAGCCATGGACTGGAGGTTGATTGGGTGGACAACGGCCGCGAAGGCCTGGTCCGCGCCGTGAGTGGTGATTACGACCTGATCACCCTGGACCGTATGCTCCCGGAACTGGATGGCCTGGCCATCGTCACCACCCTGCGCACCATTGGAGTATCGACGCCGATCCTGATGATCAGCGCCCTCTCCGACGTCGATGAACGCGTGCGCGGCCTGCGCGCCGGGGGCGATGACTACCTGACCAAGCCGTTCGCTTCCGATGAAATGGCCGCCCGCGTCGAAGTACTGCTGCGCCGCAAAAGCACGGTCAAGGAGTTCGAAACCGCCTTGCGCGTGGCCGACCTGGAGTTGAACCTGATCAGCCGCGAAGCCAGTCGCGCCGATCAGCCGCTGACTCTGCTGCCCACCGAATACAAACTGCTGGAATTCCTGATGCGCAACACCGGGCAGATCCTGTCGCGGATGATGATCTTCGAGGAAGTCTGGGGCTATCACTTCGACCCCGGCACCAACCTGATCGATGTGCACATCGGACGCCTGCGCAAGAAAATCGACCCACCGGGCCTCACGCCGCTGATCCGCACGGTACGAGGTTCCGGTTATGTCATTGCTGAACCCCTCTAAAGGCTGGCGCTCCTCCAGCAGCCGCCTGCTGGCGCTGTACAGCTCGCTGTTCGTGGCCTGGAGCTGCATCCTGATGGGGGTGCTGTATTACGAAGTATCGGGTTACCTGAGCGACCTGTCGCGCCATTCCCTGCTGCAGCGCCAGCACCTGTTCCAGCGCTTCGACGGCGAGGAATTGGTGGAGGCGCTGACCACCAGCATGACCTTCGACATGAAAGGCGTGGATGCCTATGGCCTGTTCGACGAGCAGTTCCGCCCCCTGAACGGACCGATCCGCGCGATCCCGTCCGACCTGCCCCTGGACGGCAAGATCCACGCCCTGGCCAATTGCGTCGATTCCGACGACCCGAAATTGCCCAAGGACAGCTGCGATGCCGTGGCCACCCACACCGCAGACGGCCGCTGGCTGGTGCTGGTGCGCGCCAACGGTTCGCTGTTCGGCGTGACGCGGATCATCTGGCACGCACTGCTGTGGGCGCTGTCGCTGACCATCATCCCCGGTGCCGCCGGCTGGCACTTGCTGCGCCGCCGCCCGCTGCGACGCATTCGCGGGATCCAGGCCAGCGCCGAAGCCATCGTCGCCGGTGACCTCACCCACCGCCTGCCGCTGTCCAATCGACGTGACGAATTGGACATGCTCGCGGCCATCGTCAACGCCATGCTCGACCGTATCGAGAAGTTGATGAACGAGGTCAAGGGCGTGTGCGACAACATTGCCCACGACCTGCGTACGCCGCTGACACGCCTGCGCGCGCAGCTGTATCGCATCCGGCAGGAGGCCGAGCAAGACTCGGGCTACGCGGTCAAGCTGGATGACGCGATTGCCGAAACCGACACCCTGATGGCGCGTTTTCGCGGGCTGTTGCGTATTTCGGAACTGGAAGACCACCAGCGCCGCTCAGGCTTTCTGGTGCTGGACCCGTTGCCGCTGCTGCGGGAATTGCACGATTTCTATCTGCCGCTGGCCGAAGAAGGCGAACTGCAACTGGTGCTGGACGCCCCAGCATCCCTGCCGTGGATCACCGGCGACCGCGCCCTGCTGTTCGAAGCCGTGGCGAACTTGTTGAGCAATTCGATCAAGTTCACCCCGCCGGGCGGCGAAGTGATTTTGCGCGGGCTCAACGACGCGGGTAGCACCCGCATCGAAGTGCACGATTCGGGGCCGGGTATCCCGGCGGCGGAACGCGCGGCGGTGTTCCAGCGCTTTTATCGCGTGGAGGAAAGCGACCAGCCCGGGGGGTTCGGGCTGGGGTTGTCGATTGTCGCGGCGATCATCAACCTGCATGGGTTCAAGCTGGAGGTGGGCAGCAGCGCCCGTGGCGGCGCGCGGCTGATCCTGGAATGTCGCCAGCAACTGATGCCCGAATAAGTCAGTAAGGTCCGAGGTGGGAGCGAGCCGGCCTCTCCCACCCTGGCAGTCGAATCAGGCCTTGAAGTTGGCGCGCAGCGCTTCAACGCCCCCCTTGTAGACACCGGCGAACAGCTCCTCCACCGCCTCGTCCGTGGTGCCCGTCGACGGGGTGAACACCCCTGACCAGGTCACCTTCGATGACGTGTCAGTCAAGGCTTCAATCTGCAAAGTCGCCAGGTACGCACTCACCGGAAACGGCGACTGCTCGATGGTGTAGCTGTAAGTGCGCGCCACATTGTCGAAGGTCTGCAAACGCTCGACGATGACGCCACCGTCGGCAGTTGTCAGATGGCGCAAGCGGCCACCTTCGCCAGGTTCGCTCTTGGCGATCAGCGGCAACCAATCCGGCAGGCTGTTGAAGCCGCCCACCAATTGCCAGACCTGATCGGCCGATACAGGGATTTCAATTACTGCGGATGCGGTTGGCACGGTCTATCTCCAGAAGTCATGGAAAACGTCGCCCAGACTGCCACGCCTGGCGCGTCATTGCATCCATTCTGAATGCTCGGATAAGGGGGTGGCTGACGCATCGCAATCGGGGGCCAGCCCCTCCCACAGCACTGACTGTGTGGGGGGGCTTACCCCCGATTGCAGTGGGTCAGGGCCCACAGGTCTCAGCTCAATGGCGCTTGAGGAACGCCAGCATCAACTGGTTAACCTGCTCCGCCGCCTCCAACTGCACCATATGCCCTTGCCCCGGCAGGATTTCCACCTGGGCCTCCAAGCCTTGGGCATGGTTGGCCGGGATAATGGCGTCGTCGCTGCCCCAGATCACCAGGCTCGGCTGTCGACCGACAACATGGCGCACATCCACCTTCTGCCGCCCGCCGTCGAACAGCGCCCCATTGAGCTGGCGCAGCGCCTGATCCACGCCCTCCAACCGTTTGAACTTGAGCATGTCCTCCAGCATCTGCCGCGTCACCAGCGCCGGGTCGCTGAAGAGTTGCACCAGCTGCGGCTTGAGGGCGTTGCGATTGTTAGCGTCGGCAAACCCTTGCAGATAATCGCCATTGATATCGGCACCCAGGCCGGCGCTGGCAATCAGGGTCAACGAGACCACGCGCGCGGGCGCCTGCTGGGCAACGGTCAGGGCCACCAGCCCGCCCATGGAATGGCCGGCCAGATGCACGCGGTCCAGCTGTAGATGATCGAGCAAGTCCAGCACCGCCTCGCTTAATTCAGCCGCCTCGCCGCTGCGCAGGGTCTTGCCCGACTCGCCATGCCCCGGCAGGTCCAGGGCGATCACCCGGCGCTCGGCGGCCAGGGCCGGCTGGTTGAACAGCCAGTTGTTCAGGTCGCCGCCAAAGCCATGCACCAGCACCAGCGGCGTGCCGCCTTCGCCGAGGTCCAGGTAACGCAGCAAACGCCCGCCCACCTCGACTTTCTGCGCGCTCGGCCCCGCTGTTTCGGCCTCGGCGGCATTGGACACGAACCCGGCCTGGAAGCCTTCGATCACCGCGTCGATCTCGGCGTCGCTGGCCTCGCCTTCCACCACCACACCGAGCAAGGCGCCCACCGGCAAGGTCTCATCGCTCAGCGCCAAGACCCGACGCAACACACCGCTGAACGGCGCTTCCACACTGCTGGAAATCTTGTCGGTCTCCACATCCAACACGGCCTCGCCCTTCTCCACCCGGTCTCCGGGTTGCTTGAGCCAGATATCGATACGCCCTTCGGTCATCGACAGCCCCCACTTGGGCATGGTCAAGGTATGGATCATGCGGCGTTCCTCTTGTCGGCGATTTTCAGCACGGCGGCTTCGATCTTGGCGGCGTCGGGGATGTACAGGTCTTCCAGCGCATCGGAAAACGGCACCGGCGTGTGCGGCGCGGTGACCATTTCGATGGGCGCGCGCAGCGCAGCGAAGGCTCGCTGCGCCACCAGGGCACTGATGTCGGTGGCAATCGAGCAACGCGGGTTGGACTCGTCGATCACCACCAGGCGCCCGGTTTTCTCCACGCTTTCCAGGATGCTGTCTTCGTCCAGGGGGCTGGTGGTGCGCAGGTCCAGCACTTCGCAATCGATACCTTGGCGCGCCAGGTTGGCGGCGGCTTCCAGGGCGATATGCACCATGCGCCCGTAGGTCACCAGGGTGACGTCGCGGCCTTCGCGTACAAAGTTGGCCTCGCCGAATGGCACGGTGTACAGCTCTTCGGGCACTTCGCCTTGCAGGCTGTAGAGCATTTTGTGTTCGAGGAAGATCACCGGGTCGTTATCGCGGATCGCCTGGATCAGCATGCCCTTGGCGTCATAGGGGGTGGCCGGGCACACCACTTTCAGGCCGGGAATGTGGGTCCACATCGAGGTGAGCATCTGCGAATGCTGGGCGGCGGCGCGCAGGCCGGCGCCGTACATGGCGCGGATCACCAGGGGCGTGGTGGTCTTGCCGCCGAACATGTAGCGGAACTTGGCCGCCTGGTTGAGCAATTGATCGAGGCAGCAGCCGATAAAGTCGACGAACATCAATTCGCACACCGGGCGCATGCCCCGGGTGGCGGCGCCTACGGCCATGCCCACGTAGCCGACCTCAGACAGCGGCGCATCCAGCACGCGCTCGGGAAACTCTGGGTACAGGCCCTTCGTGACGCCGAGCACGCCGCCCCAGGCGTCCTGCTCGCCGGGCGAACCGGTGCCGCCGGACACGTCCTGGCCGATGATAAACACGCTCTGGTCGCGGCGCATTTCCTGGGCCAGGGCTTCGTTGATTGCCTGCTGATAACTGATTTTGCGAGCCATGAAATTCTCTCCGGGTCTTGTTGTTATTAGCGGTAGGCGACGTAGACATCGCTGAGCAGATCGGCCGCCTGGGGCTTGGGATCGGACTTGGCCAGGCGCACGGCGTCTTCGATCAACTGCGCGACTTCGCCATCGATGCGCTCGAACTGCGCCGCGTCCAGCCAGCCTTCGGCCTGGCAACGCTGGCGGAACAGCGCCAGGCAATCCTGGGTCTCGCGCAGGTTTTTCACTTCATCCGGGCCGCGGTAGGTCTGGGCATCGCCTTCGAAGTGGCCGTAGAAACGGCTCAACTTGACCTCCACCAGGGTCGGCCCCTCGCCCCGGCGCGCGCGCTCGACGGCAACGCCCAGTGCGGCATGAACGACGAAGAAATCATTGCCATCGACGATCACCCCTGGCATGCCGAACCCCACGGCGCGCTCGGCGATGTCTTTGCACGCTACCGACCAGCCGGAACCGGTGGCTTCGGCGTAGCCGTTGTTTTCAGCAACGAACAGGCAGGGCAGTTTCATGATCGAGGCCAGGTTCATCGCTTCGAACACCGCGCCCTCGTTGGAGCCGCCATCACCAAAAAACGCCACGGCCACGCCCTGGCTGCCCTTGAGCTTGGAGGCCAGCGCCGCACCCGCAGCCAACGGTGCGCCAGCGCCGACGATGCCATTGGCGCCGAGCATGCCTTTCTCCTGATCGGCGATGTGCATGGAGCCGCCCTTGCCGCCGCACACGCCGGTTTTTTTGCCGTAGATCTCGGCCATCATGCCGAACACATCCACGCCCTTAGCGATGCAATGGCCGTGGCCACGGTGGTTGGAAGCAATGCAGTCGTCATCGTTGAGATGGGCCATGACCCCGGCCGCACTGGCTTCCTGGCCGGCATACAAATGCACGAAGCCGGGGATCTCGCCGGTGGCGAATTCCACATGCAGGCGCTCTTCGAAATCACGGATGGTGCGCATCACGGTGTAGGCATGCAGCAATTGATCGGTGGACAGGTGGGTGGACATCTTGTTGTTCTCCAGGTTGTCTCGACACACGAAAGGCTGGCGTCGGCCAGCTACAGGCCACTCAGCACAGCCTGTGCCAGAACCGGCAAAAACCTGGCAAAGCCTTGATCCAGAGCAGTGCCGTGACCTTGAACGTGCGTAGCCTGCCCACCCAGAATGAGACGCTGCCGCGCAGCCCGCCGCCGCTGTCTCAGGGCAAATGAGACGCTGCGTCTCAGCGCTAGCAGTCGGTCAGGTTGGCCTTGTCCGCCCGCGCGCGCAGGCGCTTAATGGCAGGCATAACAACAACGCGTGAGAACCGGAGGCCTTATGCTCGCCGCGAACTCCAGAGAACACGTCGACTGCGTCAGTCGCGTGGTCCGCAATGCCGATCGCCTGCCCCAGGCACCGGTGCCGTCGCTGATTTTCGATTCCTGGCGCCGCTCCATGGAACAACACCACCTCGACCCCGGCTCACTGCAAGGGCCACGCATCCTCAGCGAACCCTTGCTCAAGGAATGTCGCGAGCGCGCCGAGCTGTTTATGCGCATCGCCAGTGAGGAGGTCGGGCAACTGCACCACCGAGTGCGCCATGCCGACTACTGCGTGATGCTCACCGACGCCCAAGGCCAGACCCTCGACCACCGCGTCGACAGCCGCATTCGCAACGATTGCCGCAAAGCCGGCCTGTACCTGGGCACCTGCTGGTCGGAAGCCGAAGAAGGCACCTGCGGCGTAGCCACGGTATTGACCAGCAAAGCAGCGGTGACCGTGCACAAACGCGACCACTTCCGCGCGGCCTTTATCGACCTGACCTGCTCCGCCGCGCCGATCTTCGACCCCCAGGGCAACCTGCTGGGGGTGATGGATGCTTCGGCGCTCCAGTCGCCGGACGACCGCCGCAGTCAGCACCTGGTGCGCCAGATGGTGGCCCAGAGCGCCCAGGCCATCGAGAATGCATTCTTCATGCACAGCGCCCGTCAGCACTGGGTGCTGCAAGCCCACAGCACCCCCGGTTATGTGGACAGCCAGCCCGACCTGTTGCTGGCCTGGGACCAGGACGGGCGCCTGCTGGCCCTCAACAGCAAGGCACGCCAAGCGTTGCGGCGGCGCTTCGGCCAGGTGCCGGCGCATATCGGCGAGGTGTTCGACCTGGATGCCTTGCGGGCAGTGACCGACCAACGCACCCAGCAGTTGAACTGGCTAGGCGAACCCGGCGCGCTGCATGTGCGGGTCAACACCCCCCAGCGCCCTCGCCCACGCACCGCCCCCAGCACCCAGCTCGACCCACGGGTGGAGGAGCATCTGCGCCTGGCCGTGCGGGTCAAGGACCGCAACCTGCCGGTGCTGGTGCAAGGCGAGACCGGCGCCGGCAAGGAAGTCTTCGCCCGCCAGCTGCATGAGCGCAGCGCGCGACGCCAGGGCCCGTTCGTGGCGGTGAACTGCGCGGCGATTCCGGAAAACCTGATTGAAAGCGAGCTGTTCGGCTATGTGGCCGGGGCGTTTACCGGCGCCTCCAGCAAGGGCATGCCAGGCCTTTTGGTGCAGGCCGATGGCGGCACGTTGTTTCTCGATGAGATTGGCGATATGCCGCTGGCCTTGCAGACCCGCTTGCTGCGGGTGATGGCCGAGGGGGAAGTGGCGCCCCTGGGGTCGGCCAAAACCCGTACGGTGGATATCCAGGTGATCTGCGCCAGTCACCGCGACCTGGCGGCACTGGTGAGCGAGGGGCGTTTTCGCGAAGACCTGTACTTTCGTCTCGGCTGTGCCCGTGTGAGCCTGCCGCCGTTGCGCGATCGCACCGACAAACTGGCCCTGATCCACCGTCTGCTGGCCCAGGAATCCCATGGCGGCGCGGTCTCGCTGGGCATCAGCCAGGCGGCGCTTGAGGTGCTGTTGAGCTATGGCTGGCCGGGCAATGTGCGCCAGCTGCGTCATGTATTGGCCTACGCCTGCGCGGTGTGCGACGGCGATACTCTGCAATTGGCGGACCTGCCGGTGGAAGTGCGCGGCGAACAGGTCGCGGCGCCGGCAGAACAAAGCGCCAGCCCGGAGCGGCAAGTGGTACTGGATGCACTGATCCGGCATCGCTGGAAACCATCGCCGACCGCCCAGGCGCTGGGCATTTCCCGAGCGACCCTGTACCGCCGAGTCAACCAACTGGGAATCGATATGCCCGGCAAGGCTTCCCTGACACAGTGAGGACGCTCATAGCGGCGTGTCAGTGACACACATGTTGCCTGAGCGAAAGCTATCGGGGGCAAGTCGAATCGTCGCACCGCCCCTCCCACAGTGGGATCTCGCTGTCGCAGGTCAATGTGGGAGGGGGCTTGCCCCCGATGGCGGTGGGTCAGCGAAAAAAATACTAATTGAACCACCACCAACGCACGCTTTGCGAGATCAGCGGTAGACCAGCCCACCGTCGATCAAGGGCGACTGCCCCGTCATGTAGTCCGCATCCGGCCCCGCCAGGAACGCCACCAGCCCCGCCACATCCTCCGGGGTTTCGGCACGGCCCAGGGCGATGCCGTCCACGTATTGCTTGTAGGTCGCGCCCACCTCGGCCCCGGTGATCTCGGCCATGCGCTTGTCGATCTCGACCCACATATCGGTGCCCACGACGCCCGGGCAGTAGGCATTGACGGTGATCCCCGCGCTGGCCAGTTCCTTGGCCGCCGCCTGGGTCAGCGCACGCACGGCGAACTTGGTGGCCGAGTACACGCCCAGCAGCGCAAACCCTTCGTGACCGGCGATGGAGCAGGCGTTGATGATCTTGCCCTTGCACCCCAGCGCCTTGAATTTCTTGCCGGCGGCCTGGATGCCCCACAACACGCCCTGCACGTTGATACCCAAGGTGCGTTCGACCTGTTCCGGGGTCACCTCCAGCAGTGCATCGATCTGCGCCACCCCGGCGTTGTTGACGATGATGTCGAAGCCGCCCAGGGTCTGGTGCGCATGCTCCACCGCCGCCACCACCTGTTCGCGCTTGGACACATCGGCGATAAACACCGACGCCTTGCGCCCGATGGCCGTGATTTCGCTGGCCACGGCGGCGAGTTTGGCGCCATTGATGTCCACCAGGGCGATATCGGCGCCCTCCTGAGCCAAGCGCAAGGCAATGGCCCGGCCGATGCCCTGCCCGGCGCCGGTGACCAGCGCAACTTTTCCAGCGATACCCATGACGATCTCCTGCACGAATGAGAGAAGCCTTGTCTATCGCAGCTACACCAGGCGGCTGTCGAGGCCATAAGGCTGCGGCGAGTGAGCTGAGACGGGACGTCTCACTTGTAAAACCGAGCCGTAATGCCTAGCTTATGCGCCCCCTGCCCCGCGCTCTAAGGCCCTGCCCATGGTTTTGCGTTTCCGCCCTGTCGCCTCTTCTCGTGTTGCCCTCGGCCTGTTGCTCAGCGGCGGCATCGGCCATAGCCTGGCGGCCGAGCTCGAACTGCCGGCGGTGCAGGTCCAGGGCCAGGACACGTCCGGCTATCGCGCCGAGACGGCCTCGGTCGGCGGCTTCAATGAAGCGCCGCTGCTGGACACTCCCGCGTCGGTCAGCGTGTTCAACGCCGCGCTGCTCAAGGACCAGCAGGCGCGCCTGCTCAGCGAGGTGCTGCGCAACGATGCGTCGGTGGGCGAGAGCTATGCGCCCATCGGCTACTACGAAAACTTCGTAGTGCGCGGTTTTTCGCTGAACGCGGCCAGCAGCTACAAGATCAACGGGCGCACCATCACCGGCGAGCAGAACGTCGCCCTGGAAAACAAGCAGCAAGTGGAAGTGCTCAAGGGCCTGTCGGGCGTGCAGAGCGGCGTTGCCGAGCCCAGCGGCGTGATCAACTATGTGACCAAGCGCCCGGAAGACGTGCGCTCGGTGACCGTCTCCACCGATGATCGCGGCAGCGGTTACCTGGCCACCGACGTCGGCGGCTGGTTCGGCAGCGAGCAGCAATTCGGCCTGCGCGCCAACGTCGCCCACGAAGACCTGCATTCCTACGTGGAACACGCCAATGGCCAGCGCGATTTTGTGTCCCTGGCTTTTGACTGGAACATCAGCCCCGACGCCGTGCTGCAACTGGACGCCGAATACCAGAACAAACAACAGCGCTCGGTGCCGGGCTACCAACTGCTGGGCGGCAGCGAAGTGCCCCACGGCGCCTCACCGAAAAAACTGCTGGGGCACCAGAGCGGCGCCAAACCGGTGGACATCGACTCGCTGAACCTTAACGGCAAGTTCGAATACCGCTTCAACGATCAATGGACCGGCCAGCTCAGCGCCGCGCGCAGCAAAGTGGTGATCGATGACTACAGCTCGTTCGCCTGGGGTTGTTATTACATCGGCAGCTGCAATGCCAACACCTTCAGCCCCGAAGGCGATTACGACATCTACGACTATCGCAGCCCCGACGACACCCGGCGCGACGACGAAGTGCAGGCCGCCATGACCGGCCTGTTCGACACCGCAGGTCTGGGCCACGAATTGACCTTCGGCACCAGCGCGTTCCGCCGTGTGATCGACCAGCGCACAGCGGTCAACGAATGGATCGGCAGCGGCAATATCCACCAGGACGCCGCGACCTTCGCCCCCACCGACGTGCCCCTCAACGACAGCCACCGCCGCCTCGACAGCCGCCAGTACGGCCTGTTCGTCACCGACCGCATCCGTTTCAACGAGCAGTGGCAAACGGTGCTCGGTGGGCGTGAAGTGCGTCTCGATGAACAGGCATTCGACAGCAACGGCAGCCCGTCCCGACACACGCAGCAGTATGTGTTCCTGCCCCAGGCGGCGTTGATCTATAAGCCGGTGGATAGCGTGTCGCTCTACACCAGCTACAGCAAAGGCTTGTCTCTGGGAGGCACCGCGCCGTGGTTCGCGACCAATGCCAGTGAGACCCTGGCACCGACCACCTCGCGGCAGATCGAAGCCGGGATCAAATACGATTGGCGCCGTATCAGCTTCGCGGCGGCGCTGTTCCAGACCCGCCAGACCTACCAGTACGCCAGGCCCGACGGCGCCGGCAGCATTACCTATGTGCAACAGGGCGAGCAGAAAAACACCGGGTTGGAAGTGTCGGCCAATGGCTGGGCCACCGAGCGTTTGCAGATCGCCACCAGCGTGGCGGCGATTCGTGCACGGGTGAGCGGCAGCGGTACAGCAGCCTATGAAGGGCACCAGGCGATCAACGTGCCCAAACTGCGCGCCAGCCTCTACGCCGACTATGCGCTGCCGTGGGTCAATGGCCTGGCGCTGCTGGGTGGCGTGCAATACAGCGCCAAGAAGTACGCCAACCGCAGCGGTAACGTGGAGGTGGGCAATTACGCGGTGGTCAACGTCGGCAGCCGCTACACCACCCACGTCGACGGTTACGAAACCGTGTTGCGCCTGAGCGTCGACAACCTCTTCGATAAGCGCTATTGGCGCGACGCCGGCGAATACCTGGGCGACGACTACCTGTTCCAGGGCGCACCGCTGACGGCGCGCCTGAGTGCCACGGTGAACTTCTAAAGCGTTACTTGGGCATCTTGCGAAAGCCCACGGCGAGGCGGTTCCAGCTGTTGATGGTGGCGATGGCCAGGCTCAGATCGACCTGTTCCTGGGCGCTGAATTCGGCAGCCAATGCCGTGTAGTCAGCGTCCGGCGCGTGGGTCTGGCTGATCAGGGTCAGGCTTTCGGCCCAGGCCAGCGCGGCACGTTCGCGCGGGGTGAAAAACGGCGTCTCGCGCCACGCCGACAGCGTGTACAGCCGCCGTTCGGTCTCACCGCCCTTGCGGGCGTCGGCGGTGTGCATATCGAGGCAGAATGCGCAGCCGTTGATCTGCGACACGCGCAGGCGGATCAGTTCGAGCAGCGGCAGTTCGATGGACAATTTACCCACGGCGGCTTCCAGGGCGAGCATGGCTTTCATGGCGTCCGGGGAAGCGTTGTAGAAATCGATACGGCTTTGCATGGGGAACTCCAGAACGGTGGGAAGTGGTGGCTAGGTTAGCCACCGGCCCGTGCGGGAGAAATAGCCAATTACGGCGAAGAATGGGTGACCAATGTTGCCCTGTTATCCCCTTACTGCTCCCGCGTCCTGACCTTCAAATGCCGCGCATACCAGGGCCGTTGCGGCACGCGTTTGAACAAGCCCTGCAATGCCTGCTCATCGGCACCAAAGGTGATCCGCAGCGCGAGTTTCATGGTCTCCGGGTCCATTTCCATCGACTTGCCCATCTGCAGCCCTGGGGTGGAGCTGCACCCATGGGTGTCCGGACCGAGCCACGGGTCGCCCACTTCGACCCAGCGCCCCTGGGCGAACCAAGGCACGCCGTTGACCTCCAGGCGGCTGACCTCGCCGGGGTGAAAGCGTTCGTGGGCGCGGAACCAGTCTTCGACGCGGTCGTCGATCCAGCCGTGGAAGTGCCAGAACACCGGGTTGACGTGGGAGGAAAACGGGTCGCCGAGGAAGTCGTTCTCGGCCGTATACCAGCGTGGCGCGAAGTCCGCCGGGTCGCGGGCAAATGGCACCGGGGCGCCGTTGGAAGGGTCGCGCGGCACCGAGGCCCAGCGCATGTGCAGCCAGTCGTGCAGGCCCAATTCCATTTCGGACCCCAGTTGCCCCAGGGTCAGTTTGGCCAGGTAGCGCGGGTCGCGGTACTGGGATTCCCACACTTGGAAGTTGCTGTGGTAGGTCTCGGCGGCCTTGATATCGCTGACCCATTGGGTGTAATCGCTGTCGTCCGGGGCCGACCAGGTGGGCGGAAGCGCGAAGCCGTCATGGTTATCGAAATAGCGCAGAAAGCCCAGGCGATCGCGTTCCAGGGGCGGTTGCGGTGCGGGGAATTGCGGCCAGGAAGGCAAGTCCTGCATAGAGCGGGCCTTGCCGAGCATATGTCGGTGCATAAAAAAGAAGTCGATACCCGAGCCGTTGCGGTCCTTGCGGTCACCGCGCGCGTCGCGCTCCTGGCCGCGCGGACCAGGCTGCCAACCGATACCGCGCAAGGCATCGCGCTTGTCGTCGGGGAGCTTGTGCCACTGATCGCGGGTGGCGTGCCACAGCTGATGGAACAGGCGGTGTTCGGGGGCGATCAACCAGGCCAGCAGGGTCGGGTCCAGGCCAATGCGTTGGCGGGCTTCGGGGAAACTGTGCTTGTGGGCGATAAAACGGTTATCGCGCTCGGTCATGGCCAGGGGGCGATCGAGGTCGAGGATCTGCCCGCTGAGGGTGCTGCTGCCGGCGTTGGCGAAATCGGCCCAGACTTCGTCGAGGGTCATTTTGAATTCGTAGGCCGGCACGCCGTCGGTGGCGTTGCGGTCGATCAGGCGCCAGTAGAGCAAAGCGCCCTCGCCCGTTACCAGATCGCCGAGCACGCGGTAGCGCGGCTCGCCCTCGGCACGCAGATTGGCGGCGGTGTCCAGGTAGCCGCGCAGGCCGCGGCCACGGGGGGCGATGTCCAGCAGCAATTGCAGGCCCTCCAGCGGCAGGCCCTTGAGGCCGGCATCGCGACCTTCCAGGCGCAGGCTCCACACCCCACGCAAGGTGTTGGCCAGGTGCTGCCCGGCGCTGTCGGCCAGGTCCACCGTGGCTTCGCCGGGAGTGATGGGCAACGCTTCTTCGCGCGTCAACTCGCGATGGGCATAGAAAGCCGCCGGCACCGCGGCACCTGTGAGCGCCAGGCCGGCGATGAAGCCACGTCGAGAGAGGGTCATTGTCTACCTTAGGAAACGCCTTTATCAGAGCTAGAACGTACGCAGCCCGAGGAAATTTACCGCGCGCCAGCGCCGCCTAAATTTCGCCGCCCATGGCTCGTTCTTCCCTGATAGCGATGGCCTCAACTGACTGAGATGGCAATGACAAAACCACGTTCGAACAAGGCGCTGTTTATCGGCTTGCCGCTGGCGCTGGCCATCGGTGCCGGGGCTGGCTGGCTGGTCTGGGATCACTGGTTCAAAGGCAATGCCGGTTACCCGCTGGCGGTGATCAAGCAGGCCAATGAGCTGCAGGACCGCGTGCTGTCGTTCGACAGCCATATCACCGTGCCCATCGATTTCGGCACCGCCGGCAACGAGGCGGACAAGGACGGTGAAGGCCAGTTCGACCTGGTCAAGGCCGCGCGCGGACGCTTGTCCGGCGCGGCGCTGACGATCTTCGGCTGGCCGGAAATCTGGAATGGCCCCAATGCGCCGCACAAGCCGACCGAGGGGTTCGTCGAAGCGGCGCGCCACGAGCAGGAGGTGCGCTACAAGATCATCAGCGCCATGGTGCGCGACTTCCCCAACCAGGTCGCCATCGCCTACACCCCGGATGACTTTCGGCGCCTGCACGGGGAAGGCAAGTTTGCGATTTTCATCAGCATGCTCAACGCCTACCCCTTGGGCAACGACCTGAACCAGCTTGACCTGTGGGCCGCGCGCGGCATGCGCATGTTCGGTTTCAGCTACGTGGGCAATAACGCCTGGTCCGACTCGTCGCGCCCGCTGCCGTTTTTCAATGATTCGGTGGATGCGCTGGATGGGCTTTCGGACATCGGCAAGCAAGCCGTGCAGCGCCTCAATGACCTGGGGGTGATCATCGATGTGTCGCAGATGTCGACCAAGGCCTTGGAGCAAGTGGCGCAGCTGAGCCGTACGCCGATGGTGGCGTCGCACTCGGCACCGCGGGCGGCGGTGGATATTCCGCGCAACCTCAGCGACAAAGAGCTGCAACTGATCAAGCAGAGTGGCGGCGTGGTGCAGATTGTCGGCTTCTCGGCCTACCTGCGCCCGCTCAGCCAACCGACCCAGGACAAGCTCAACCAACTGCGCGCGCGCTTCGACCTGCCGCCGCTGCCCAACCTGGCCATGGCGCTGATGCCGGGCGACGCGATCATCGCCGCCTGGCCGGAGCAGAAGTTCGGCGAGTACGCCAGCGCGCTGTACGCCATCCTCGACGAAGAACCCAAGGCCAGTCTCAAGGACCTGGGGGATGCCATCGATTACACCGTGCGTAAGATCGGCATCGACCATGTGGGCCTGTCGTCGGACTTCAACGACGGCGGCGGTATCGACGGCTGGAACAACGTCGGCGAGATCCGCAACGTCACCGCCGAACTGATCCAGCGCGGCTACTCCGAGGCGGATATCGCCAAGCTGTGGGGCGGCAATTTCCTGCGCGTGTGGGAGCAGGTTCAACACGCCGCCAAGCCTGTGGCGCAACGCTAATCAACCATGAAGTAAGTCCATGACCGACCGTCGTACATTTCTTAAGCACGCTGGGGTGTTGGCCGCCAGCCTGCCTCTGGGCGCCGCCCTTCTACCCCAGGTCGCAGCCGCCGCCCCAACGGACAACCCATGGACGGGTTTCAAGCAATTGTTCAACCAAGACCCGGACTACCTGCACTTTTCCAACTTCCTCGTGGCGTCGCACCCCAGGCCCGTGCGCGAGGCCATCGAACGCTACCGCGTGCAGATCGATCGCAACCCCGGCCTGGCCATGGACTGGGACTTGCAGGAAACCTGGAAGCGCGAAGGCCAGGTGCGCGAATGGGCCGGGCGTTACCTCAAGGCCACGCCGCCGCAGATCGCCCTCACCGGCAGCACCTCCGAAGGCTTGGCCATGATTTACGGCGGCCTCCAGGTGCGCGCCGACCAGGAGATTCTCACCACCGTCCACGAGCATTACGCGACCCAGAACGTGCTGGATTTTCGGGCGCGACAACAAGGCACCCAGGTGCGGCGGATCAGCCTGTTCGAAAACCCCAGCCGGGTATCGGTCGATGAGGTACTGGGCAATATCCAGCGCGCCATCCGCCCCAACACCCGGGTGCTGGGCATGACCTGGGTGCAGTCCGGCAGCGGTGTGAAGCTGCCCATTGGTGAAATCGGCACGCTGGTGGCCGACCACAACCGCCAGCGCGACGAACGTGATCGCATTCTGTATGTGGTGGATGGCGTGCACGGCCTGGGCGTAGAGAACCTCGATTTCCCGGACATGCACTGCGACTTTTTCATCGCCGGCACCCATAAGTGGATGTTCGGCCCGCGCGGCACCGGACTGGTCTGCGCCCGCGACCCCGAAAACAAATACGTCACGCCCATGGTGCCGACGTTTTCCGAAGACAAGGATTTCGCCACCATCATGACCCCGGGTGGCTTCCATGCGTTCGAACATCGCTGGGCGGCGGACGAGGCATTCAAGCTGCACTTGCAACTGGGCAAGGCGCCGGTGCAGGCGCGCATCCACGCGCTCAACCGTGAACTCAAGGAACAGTTGCAGGCCCATCCGCGCATCGAACTGGTTACGCCTCAGAGTAGCGAGCTGTCGGCCGGCTTCACGTTTTTCCGGGTCAAGGGCCAGGACTGCGAGGCCGTGGCGGCGCACATGGTGCGCCAGCGCGTGGTGATCGATGCGGTGGACCGCGACGTCGGCCCAGTGATCCGCACCGCCCCTGGCCTGCTCAATTCCAGCGAAGAGATCCAACGCTTCATGACCCTGCTCAGCGCACGGGCGTGATGCCAATTTTCACCTTTTGAACCCGAGGCCCCCTATGCGCGCATCCCGATTCAAACCCTTGACCGCCCTGGCCCTGACCGCCGTGTGCGGTGCCAGCCTGCCGAGCCTGGCCCACGCCGCCGCGCCAGCCGCCGGCAAAGTGTTCAAGGACTGTAAGGACTGCCCGGAAATGGTGGTGCTGCCCGCCGGCACCTTCACCATGGGCACGCCGGAAGATGAAGTCGGCCGCGAGCCGGACGAAGGGCCGATGCACGAAGTGACCTTTGCCAAGCCGTTCGCCATGAGCCGCTTCCAGATCACTGCCGGCGAATGGGACAGCTACGTGCGCCAGACCGGCGTAAAGATCGCCGACGGCGACACTCGCCCCGGCCGCGAATGTATCGCCAGCAAGCCGCGCTATCCCCAGGGCCCACGCCAGCCGGCGGTGTGCATGGACATGGACGATATAAAAAACTACGTGGCCTGGCTGTCGAAGAAGACCGGCCAGCAGTACCACATGGTCAGCGAGGCCCAGCGCGAGTACGCCGCCCGCGCCGGCTCCACCGGGCCATTCCCCTTCCCGTTCGATGCGGGCAAGGACTACAGCATCGCCGAACACGCCAATACCTACGGCCCGGCGGACGGCTACAGCTATTCCTCGCCAGTGGGCAGCTACCCCCCGAATGCGTTTGGCCTGTACGACATGCACGGCAATGTCTACGAACGCGTGGCCGATTGCGAACACCCCAACTACATCGGCGCACCTACCGACGGCAGCGCCTGGGTTGAACCGAACTGCGAGTCTTACCAGATCCGTGGCAATGACTGGGGCGAAGCACCGGTGTTCTCACGCTCGGGCAACCGCAACAATATCTACCCGCAGACACGCGGGGATTGGATTGGGTTCAGGGTCGTGCGCGACCTCTGATTATGTAGTGGTGAGCGGGCTTGCGGTGGTGAGCGGGCTTGTCTTGCGCTGGGCTAAGAAGCGGCCCCGCTCCAGATAATGTGATTTATCTGGTAAACCGAGGTGCCTGGGTTTGGGGCCGCTTCGCGCCCCGGCGCGGGGCAAGCCCGCTCACCACAACTACACTCGCAAGCTTAGCCACGACGGTGCATGCCCCCGACCCGTTGTGGTGGGCAGGCTTGACTTGCGCTGGGCGCGAAGCGGCCCTAAAACCGGGCGACTGTTTTTTCCTGACCCACCGCAGTGTCTGGAGGGGGGACGCTTGGCGCCCCAGCGCGGGGCAAGCCCGCTCACCACAACTACACTCGCAAGCTTAGCCACGACGGTGCATGCCCCCGACCCGTTGTGGTGGGCAGGCTTGACTTGCGCTGGGCTGCGAAGCGGCCCTAGAACCGGGCGACTGTTTTTTCCTGACCCACCGCAGTGTCTGGAGGGGGGACGCTTGGCGCCCCAGCGCGGGGCAAGCCCGCTCACCACAACTACACTCGCAAGCTTAGCCACGACGGTGCATGCCCCGACCCGTTGTAGTGAGCAGGCTTGCCCTGCGCTGGGCTGCGAAGCGGCCTCAAACCTGTCGACTGTTTTTGCCTGACCCACCGCAGTGTCGGCAGGGGGACGCTTCGCGCCCCGGCGCGGGGCAAGCCCGCTCACTACAGAAGCCTCAAATTTCAGGGTTGGCTTTGTTTGGCCAGGCGCTCCAGCCCTTCATGCAAGGCCGGGAACAGGCTGTTGTTGAAGTTGTTCCAGCGCAGTTCGAGGATGGTGTCGTCCGCTGCGATGTCGGTGTTGAGCACGTCATGGAACACTTCGCCGGAGTCGATGCCATTGTCCACGTAGTGGAACGAGGCGCCGGTACGGTACAGCGGCTCGCATGGCTGGGTTGCCTTGGTCGTCCAATCCACCACCGCTTGGCCACGGGCGCCGTACAGCGCGTTCCAGGTGGCGTAGGCGCCACGGCGCTCGTAGGGCGAGTCGATGCGAGTGATCCCGGGGTGAATGTTCATGATCCGACGGGCAAACGGCGCACCCGGCCGTACCAGTTCATCGAGGATCACCAGCAGGCCGTCGAGCACCACGATATCCGCCTTCAATTCCACCAGCGTGTCATGCAAACGGCGCTCGAAGTCCTGCTTGCCGGCGATGTGTTCGGCACTGCCCCGTGGCAGGCGGCGGTAGGTGGACGGCACGCTCAGCAGCAAATCGTTGACCAGCGTGCCCTGCACCCGCAGGTCAGCCGGGTACAGCCACTGGCGACCCGGCTGGTAGGCAAAGCCATAATCGGCCACCAGTTGCTGATCCCGAGGGTTCTGCTCATCGTCGTCATACACCACGCCTACCAAGTGATAAGCCTCGCCCAATGGCGTGTCGTTGAGCGACCCCACCAGAAACTCCAGCACCGACTTCATATAGCGCTGGTGATCCTTGTAGGCCACCGGCTGCCCGGCCTTATCGGCGGCGGCGTTTCTCAGGGACCACACGTACACCAGATTCTTCTTCGTCATTGTTTCGCTCTCGCTGAAGGGATCACGCACCGCGCGGCTACGCGTGCGCCTACACAACAAGAACGAACCAGCTCCCAGGCAATTTATCCGCCGCCTTCACCGCCAGGCGCACCAGGCTAAATCGTCACGGCGATGCTTCGTTTGTCATGGGTAAGGGTCTGTGTGCCCAGCCCCCTCTTTTCACTTTCCGGGAAGTACTTATGACCGACCCCAAGCGCGGCGCCTTCAACGGTCTGCTCGCATTGCTCAGGCCCTTTCGCACCATCGTCACGGTCTCCGTGGCCCTGGGCATGGCCGGCGGCCTGGCCATCACGTTGCTGCTGGCGACGATCAATAACGCCCTGCACTCGCCCCAAGGCATGACCCTGGGGGTGATCCTGACTTTTGCTGCGTTATGCGTGTTGGCGTTGGTCAGTTCGATCGTGTCGGATATCGGCACCAACTTTGTCGGCCAACGCATTATTGCGGCGCTGCGCAAGGAGTTGGGCGAGAAAGTGCTGTCGGCGCCTATCGAACAAATCGAGCGCTACCGCACCCATAAGCTGATCCCGGTGCTGACTCACGACGTCGATACCATCAGCGATTTTTCCTTTTCTTTCACGCCCCTGGCCATCGCTACTACGGTGACCCTCGGATGCCTGGGCTACCTGGCGTACCTGTCGGTGCCCATGTTCCTGATCATGATCGTGGCGATTGTGATCGGCACCGCCGTGCAGTACGCGGCGCGTTCTGCGGGCATCCAGGGTTTTGAAGCGGCCCGTGACCAGGAAGACGAGTTGCAGCGTTATTACACCGCCATCGCTTCGGGCGCCAAGGAGTTGCGCATCCACCGCCCCCGTCGCTACCGGATGAATACCCATCGCATCCAGGCGACCGCCGATCGCATAGGTGATATTCAGATCCGCTCGGTGAACATCTTCATCGTCGCCAAAACGTTCGGCTCGATGCTGTTCTTTGTGGTCATCGGTCTGGCGCTGGCGTTCCAAGCCTATTACCCCAGCCCTGACCCGGCCGTGATCACCGGTTTCGTCCTGGTTTTGCTGTACATGAAAGGCCCGCTGGAACACGTAGTGACCGCACTGCCGATCGTCAGCCGTGCGCAGATCGCGTTCTCGCGTATCGCTGAACTGTCCGAGCGGTTCTCATCCCCTGAGCCCCATCTGCTGCTCGAAGACAGCGAGGCGCCAAAACCGGTGGTGCACAGCCTGGAACTGCGTGGGGTGAGCTACAGCCCGCCGCCGGTGGACGGTAGCGAACCGTTCCATCTGGGCCCGATCGACCTGAGCATCAAGCAAGGCGATATCGTATTTATTGTCGGCGAAAACGGCTGCGGCAAGACCACGCTGATCAAATTGCTGCTGGGGCTGTACACCCCGCAATCCGGCGAAATCCACCTCAATGGCCAACCCGTGAGCGCCACGAGCCGTGACGATTACCGTCAACTGTTCACGACGGTGTTCGCGGACTATTACCTGTTCGATGATCTCGTTCAGGGCGGTGGGAAAACCTCGCTGGATGGCGCAACCCAATACCTGGAGCGCCTGGAAATCGCGCATAAGGTCACGATCAAAGACGGTGCGTTCAGTACCACCGACCTCTCCACCGGCCAACGCAAGCGCCTGGCACTGGTCAACGCCTGGCTGGAAGAACGCCCAGTGCTGGTGTTCGACGAATGGGCCGCCGACCAGGACCCGGCCTTCCGTCGTATCTTCTATACCGAGCTGCTGCCGGACCTCAAACGCCTGGGCAAAACCATCGTCGTGATCAGCCATGATGACCGCTATTTCGACATCGCCGACCAGTTGGTGCGACTGCGCGCGGGCCAGGTGGTGCATGAACGGGAGCTGGCGTGAATTTTTTTTCCGGTTTCTGCAGGTAGGAACGTCTCACTACTGTTAATGAGAACTAACCTCAATAAAATCAAACTGCCCACCTAAAACATAGAAGAGAACGCCCCATGTCTGCACGACTCGGTCTGAGCCCCTTGAGTAAAGCGCTATCCATGCGAAGGGCCCTGCATGTCAACCTCAAGCCCAGCGCGCTCGCGCTTGCGGTGTCGCTGCCTCTTGCCGGTTATGTTCAAGCCCAGGCGCTTGAGATCAATATTCCTGCACAACCGTTGGGGACGGCGCTGCAGGAATTTGGTCGCCAGACCAATATGCAAGTGTTGTACAGCCCGACGGACGTCCAGAACAAAAGCAGCGCCACGGTCAAGGGTAAGCTCGCACCGGAACAGGCCATCGCCGCGCTGCTCAAAGGTTCGGGGATCAACTACAGCTTGCAGGGCAACGCCATAACCATCAGCGCCAACAGCAGCTCCAGTACCCTGGAGCTGGGTGCGACCCAGGTCAACGCGAACCAGTTGGGTACGGTCACCGAAGGCACCGGTTCCTACACCCCAGGCACCATTGCGACCGCCACGCGCATGGTCCTCACCCCCCGACAAACGCCGCAATCGATCTCGGTGGTTACCCGCCAAGCCATGGATGACTTCGGGCTGACCGGCATCGACAACGTGATGCGCCATACACCGGGCATCACCGTCTCGACTTACGACAGTGAACGCACCAACTATTATTCGCGCGGTTTTGCCATCCAGAACTTCCAGTACGATGGCATTCCAATGACCCGCAACGCGCCCTACTCGGCCGGGCAGACCCTGACCGATATGGCCATCTACGACCGGGTCGAAGTGCTCAAAGGCGCAACCGGCCTACTCACCGGCGCTGGCGGCCCCGGCGGCACCATCAACCTGGTGCGCAAAAAACCTACTGCGCAGTTCCAGGGGCATGTGGAGCTGGGCGCGGGATCGTGGGACAAATACCGCTCGGAAATCGACGTCAGCGGCCCCTTGACCGAGACCGGTAACGTGCGAGGTCGCGCCGTGGCTGCGTACCAGGACGAGCACTCGTTCATGGATCACTATCAGCGTAAAACCAGCGTGTTCTACGGCATTCTTGAAGTCGACCTGGATGAAGATACCCTGCTCACGGTAGGCGCCGATTACCAGGACAACGACCCCAAAGGCTCCAGCTGGTCCGGCAGCAGTCCGGTGTATGACTCGGCAGGCAACCCGATCACCTTGCCGCGCTCCTTCAACAATGGCGCGAAATGGAGCAAGTGGGAGCAATACTCGCGCACCGCGTTCGCCACGCTGGAGCACACCTTCAGCAACGGCTGGGTCGCCAAAGGGCAGTACAACCACCAGATCAACGGCTACAACGCTCCACTGGGCTCTCTGGCCTCACCGAATCCGACCACCGGGCTGTCTTCGGTCTATGGCCAAAAGTACACCGGTGAAACCATCAGCGACAGCGGTGATATGTACCTGACCGGCCCATTCAGCATGCTCGGGCGCGAACACGAGCTGGTGATCGGCTCGTCCATCTCGTCGTCCCATTGGGTAGGCAAGGACTACTACAGTCCGACATACACCAATAACGTCATTGACTTCTACAACTGGAATGGCGACAGCATTGAGCCGAACTGGGGCAATGTCGGTTTCAAAAACGACGAAACCACTCGCCAATCCGGCGTGTACATGACCGGCCGTTTCAGCCTGACCGATGACTTGCACCTGTTGCTCGGCACGCGTATCGCCAACTATCAGGTCACGGGTACCAGCGATACCAAGGACACCGGCAAAGTCATTCCCTATGCCGGCCTGACCTATGATCTGGACGACAACTACTCCCTCTACGCCAGCTACACCGAGATCTACCTGCCGCAAACGGCGTATCGGGACGCGAGCAACAAAATGCTGGAGCCGGATGAAGGCACCAACTACGAGATCGGTCTCAAGGGCGAGTTCTACGAGGGCCGCCTGAACACCAGCCTGGCTTACTTCGAAGTGCATGAGGAAAACCGCGCGGAATTCGACAGCACCGCCGATAAGTCCCTGGTCGACAACCCCTACAAGGGCATCACCGCCAAGACCAAAGGCTATGAAGCGGAAATCTCCGGCGAACTTGCACCTGGCTGGCAATTGCAGGCCGGATACACCCATAAGATCATTCGCGACCAGAGCGGTACGAAGGTGTCCACGTGGGAACCGGAAGATCAGGTCAACTTCTACACCACCTACAAGCTTACCGGCCCCTGGGACAAACTCACCCTGGGCGGTGGCGCGCGCTGGCAGGGTGAGGGTTGGCAGTACCTGAACAACAGCCCGAAAAGGACCACCGACAAATTCTCGCAGGACCCGTACTGGCTGGTGGACGTAATGGCACGCTACCAAGTGACCGACAATGTGTCCGCCACCCTCAACGTCAACAACCTGTTCGATAAGAAGTACTACACCAACATCGGCTTCTATAACTCCTCGTACTACGGTGACCCACGCAACGTCATGCTGACCACGCGCTGGAGCTTCTAACTCGCTCGTAATAAAAAAGCCCCTGGCCATTTATGTGGCCAGGGGCTTTTGTTTGCCTGGGACATTAGCCCATGACTGATGCAAAACTGCCGACAAACTGAGGGTTATCGACAATCCGGTCGTGAGTCGTGTCGATCAGCGTCGACTGGGTGATCCCCGCCGCGCCGATGACGGCCCGCATACTGGACTCAATCAGCTCACGATGCTGCCCGCCCTTGCTGCGCGATGCCCACCAGCAAGCGATGGGGGCTTTGATCGGCGCATAGTCGGCGTCCTGCAACCTGAGGTCCAGCAAGCGTTTCACCTCCCAGGACACCTGCGCTTCACTGCCCTCCAGCAACTCATGCCGCAAGCTTTCGTAGGCAGTGCCCAAGGTGCGTTGCGCCCAGCTATCCACCCTCGCCCACCGCTGCGTATCGTCACCCTCGTCTCCGCTGCCCAGCCACACGGCGTGGATCTGTTCGGCATGGTGCGGAAATAGCACACCGAGCATCTCGGCGCGTTGCTCGCTGACGGACACCACGCGCTCTTCGGCGGCGGTTTGTGCATCCCAGAATCCGGCGACGCGGCACGGCGGCGGCGCATCGATCCAGCCCACGCAAGCCACTTCACGACCGGCCTGTTCCAGACGATAAGCCACCTCCATCGCCAGATTGCCCCCCAGCGACCAACCTGCCAGACGGAAAGCGCCCTGAGGTTGTGCCCCCAACAGTTGAGCGGTGTAATCCTCAACCATGCTTGTCCAGGACGGAACTTCGCCGCCCTCTTGCGCCAGCGCGCGGCAGATCACCCCGATCACCGGTCGCTGGTCACGCAGTGCCAGGGCAATCGCTTTGTAGCAATGCACCGAACCGTAACTGGGGTGGAACACAAACAATGGCGTGCCCGGCGCGCCGCTGTTAAGTGGCACGAGCAAATCGCTGCGGGTGCTGCCGTGCAGGCTGTCGACTTGCCCCTGCACCGTGGGGTTGAGCATCAACTGGGCCACCGATACGCTGACCCCGGTTGCGGCACGGATGCGCTCCTTGAGCAACAACACCAGCAGGGAGTGACCGCCCAGTTCGAAGAAATTATCGCGCAGGCCCACCCGTGGCACGCCCAAGAGATCGGACCAGATAGCCGCCAGTTGTTGCTCGTGCACGCTCTGCGGCGCCAAGTAGGCGGCCTGTTGTGGGGCATCGGGCGTGGGCAAGGCCTTGCGGTCCAACTTGCCATTGGGGCTTAACGGCATGCGGTCGAGCACCACCCATTGCCCAGGCACCATGAAGTCCGGAAGATGCCGCGCCAGATGCGCACTGAGCGCATCGCGCCAGCCCTCGACTGCGTCGTGCAGTACCACGTAGGCGACCAGGTGCTTACCTTCCAAGACTTGCACACTCGCTGCACGCACCCATTGGTGCTCCAGCACACGCGCCTCGATTTCGCCCAGTTCGATGCGCAAGCCACGCAGCTTGACCTGGTGATCCAGGCGCCCCAGGTACTCAATCACCCCGTCAGAGCGCTGGCGTACCCGATCACCACTGCGGTACAGCCGCGCACCGGCATGAAACGGGCACGGCACAAACCGTTCGGCAGTCAGTGCCGGTCGTTGATGGTAGCTGCGCGCCAGTCCGACGCCGCCCAGGTACAACTCGCCCGACACGCCCGCCGGCACCGGCATCAATTGCGCATCGAGCACATACGTGGCCAGGTTGGCTATCGGCCGGCCGATGGGCACGCTGTCGCAGTCTTCGGCGACACAGGTCCAGTGGGTCACGTCGATGGCCGCTTCGGTCGGGCCATACAGGTTATACAGCCCGGCCCAGGGCAGTTTGGCGAACACCTGCTGCTGCACGTCCACCGGTAACGCCTCGCCACTGCACACGATGCGGCGCAGACTTTGGCAGCGGATGACGCCTGGGTCTTGTACAAACGCCTGCAGCATCGACGGCACAAAATGCAATGTGGTGACCTGATGGCGATCGATCAGGCCGATCAAGCGCTCGGGATCGCGGTGATCGCCTGGCGCGGCAACCACCAGCTGTGCGCCGGTCATCAATGGCCAGAAGAACTCCCACACCGATACGTCGAAGCTGAACGGCGTCTTCTGCAACACCGCATCGCGGGCATCCAGGCAGTAGGTATCCTGCATCCAGCACAAGCGATTGGTCAGCGCGCCATGACGGTTGCCGGCCCCCTTGGGTTTGCCGGTAGAGCCGGACGTATAGATCACATAGGCCAGGTGCTCGCCGTCCAAAGCGACATCAGGATTGGCATCACTGAGCCCATCGAGCCTTTCCTCATCCAGCAGCAGCACCTCAAGACCTGCGGGTATCGGCAGTGCTTGCAGCACCTGCGTCTGGGTCAACAGCAACTTCACCGCACTGTCGTGCAGCATGTAGGCCAGGCGTTCGCGCGGGTACTCCGGGTCCAGCGGCACATAGGCGCCCCCGGCCTTGAGCACGGCCAGCAGTCCCACCACCATTTCGACGCAGCGCTCTACCGCCAGCCCGACCAGCACATCCGGGCCAACTCCCAACGCTATCAAGCGATGTGCCAGGCGGTTGGCACGCCGATTAAGCTCGGCGTAGCTCAAGGATTGCTCGGCAAAATACAGCGCCGGCGCTTCGGGGGTGCGCTCGACCTGCGTCTCGATCAAGTGATGCACGCAGCGGTGCAGAGGGTAAGCCTGGGCGGTGGCGTTCCAACCGTGGACGATGCGGTGCCGCTCATTGCGGTCGAGCATCTCGAGTTGCCCAATCGGTTGCCGTGCATCCTGGGCCATACCCTGCAATAGATGCTGCCAGTGCATGGCCATGCGCTGCACAGTTGGCCCGTCGAACAGGTCCGTGGCGTAGGTCAGCGCGGCCCAGATACCGTCGGCGGACTCACGGGTGTCCAGGCTCAGGTCGAACTGCGCGGTGCGGCTCTGCCACTCCAGGCTTTCGACCTGCAGCAGCCCCGGCGACTGGGCGCTGCCGGCTTTGCGAGTATCGGCCTGGTGATTGAACATCACTTGGAACAAGGGGTTATGGCTGAGGTTGCGCTCCGGCTGCAAGGCCAGCACCAATTGTTCGAAAGGCAGGTCCTGATGCGCCTGAGCCTCCAGCGCACGGGCCCGCACTTGCTGCAATAACGTGGACACTGACATCTGCCCGTCGATATCCGCCCTGATCACTTGGGTGTTCACAAAAAAGCCGATCAAGCGTTCAGTTTCGACACGATTGCGGTTGGCTGTCGGCACCCCGATGCGGATATCCGGCTGGCCGCTGTAGCGATACATCAGCATTTGGAACGAGGCCAGCAACAGCATGAACATCGTCACGCCTTCGCGCTGCGCCAGGTCGCGCAGCGCAGCCACCAGGCCCGCCGGTAACGCAATGTCCAAGCTCGCGCCACGGTGACTTTGCAGCAGCGGGCGGGCACGATCGAACGGCAGCGCCAATACCGGCTGCTCGCCCCCCAGGCGACCGCGCCAGTAATCCAGTTGGCGATCCTGTTCGCCGGCCTCCATCCACGCCCGCTGCCACAAGGCGTAATCGGCATACTGGATCGGTAAGGCGGGTAATTGCGCCTCATACCCCTGGGCGTACGCGGCATATAACTGCACCAGTTCCTCGACCATGATCTGCATCGAGTGCCCATCCGACACGACATGGTGCTGAACCAACACCAGCACATGCTCTTGCGCGTCAAGACGCATCAAGGCGACGCGCAGCAACGGGCCGTTCTGCAAATCGAAGGGCTGGGCGATCAGCGCGTCCAACCGGTCGGTCACCTGGGCCTGGTCAATCTCCATCGATTGAATCCGCACAATGGCCTGTGGGTCGACCACCTGCACCCGACGCTCGCCGTCCTGGCGCAGGCAGGTACGCAGGGTTTCGTGGCGGGCAACCAGGCTATCGAAGCTGCGCTGCAATGCCGCGACGTCCAGTGGCCCGCGCAAGCGCAACGCCGTGGGCAGGTGATAAGCGGCGCTGTCGGGCTCCAACTGCCAGATAAACCACTGCCGCTCCTGAGCGTAGGACAGCAGCAACTGCGGCGCCTCATCGCGGGTCACTGGAATCGGTAAGTTGGCGGGCGAGACATCCTCGGCGAGCATCTTTTGCAGGTAGACCCGGCGCTGTTCCAGCGGCAAGCCGATAAACCGTTTGACGATGCGTTGTGCAACCTGAGTGTCCATCAAAACGGCCCCATGTCATCAAACAGCGCATCGAGACGGCTGAGTTTGTCTTGCGTCACCGCACCGCCCTGCCCTTCAAGGTGCGCCGCCAGGCGCCGTACATCCGGGTGCTGGAAAATATCCTGCGGTGAAGGTCGCAGGCCCAGTTCAAGCTGCATACGCGAAATAACGTTGATCACCAGCAAGGAATGCCCGCCCAGTTCAAAGAAGTTGTCATTAAGGCCCACGCGCTCGACTTCCAGCACCTGCGCCCAGATCGCCGCGATCTGCTGCTCCAGCTCGCTTTGCGGCGCTTCATAAACACTGGATGGCTGGCCCGCATCGGCCTTGGGCAGCGCCTTGCGATCCAACTTGCCGTTGGGACTCAGCGGCATTTGCTCCAGCAGCACCCATTGTGCCGGCACCATGTAATCCGGCAGGTGTTCAGCCAGGTGCGCACCGAGCACCTCGCGCCAGTCGTCGTGGGCATGGTGCAGCACCAGGTAACCCACCAAGTACTTGCCGTCCACCGCCAGCACCGCCGCTTCGCGGACCTGCTCGTGCTCCAGCAACCGCGCTTCGATCTCGCCCAACTCGATACGCAGGCCGCGCAACTTGACCTGATGGTCGATACGCCCGGCGTATTCGATCACTCCGTCTTCGCGGTAGCGCGCCAGGTCGCCGGTGCGATACAGGCGCTCGCCGTGGACGAACGGGTGAGCGATAAAGCGTTCGGCGGTCAATGCAGGACGGCGGTGATAACCACGGGCCAGACCGGCGCCGCCCAGGTACAGCTCGCCCAGCACGCCGACCGGCACCGGTTCGAAATTATCGTCAAGCAGGTAGCAGCCCAGATTGGCAATCGGACGGCCAATCGGCACCGTATCGCGGCCTTCGTCGACGCAGGTCCAGTGGGTCACGTCGATGGCGGCTTCGGTCGGGCCATACAGGTTGTACAGCCCGGCGTGCGGCAGCTTGGCGAACACCTGCTGCTGCGCGTCCACCGGCAACGCCTCGCCGCTGCACACGATGCGTTGCAGGCTCCGGCAGCTGGACACCGCCGCATCCTGCAAGAACGCCTGCAACATCGACGGCACAAAGTGCAGCGTGGTGACCTGTTCGGCGTTGATCAAGTGGATCAATCTGGCTGGATCGCGGTGATCGCCAGGGGCGGCAATCACCAGGCGCGAGCCGGTCATCAGCGGCCAGAAAAACTCCCACACCGACACATCGAAACTGAACGGAGTCTTTTGCAATACGCTGTCGGCCGCGCTTAACCCGTAGGCTTCCTGCATCCATTGCAGGCGGTTGAGCAAGGCCGAATGGCGGTTGCCCGCGCCCTTGGGTTGGCCAGTGGAACCCGAGGTGTAGATCACGTACGCGAGGTTTTCGCCGTCCAGCGCGACAGCTGGGTTTTGCTCGCTGTATTGCTCGTAACTCGACTCGCCCAGTATCAGGGTTTCCAAGCCTTGCGGAATCGGCAACTGGCCGAGCAACGGCGCTTGGGTCAGCAGCAGTTGCACGCCGCTGTCGTCGAGCATGTAGGCCAGGCGTTCGCGTGGGTAGTCGGGGTCCAGCGGCACATAGGCGCCGCCGGCCTTGAGCACCGCAAGCAGGCCGATAACCATGTCGAAGGAGCGCTCGACTGCCAGCCCCACACGCACATCCGGGCCGACACCGGCCTCGATCAAGCGATGGGCCAGGCGGTTGGCGCGGCGGTTGAGTTCGGCGTAGTCGATACGTTGCTCGGCAAACACCAGGGCCGTGGCCTGCGGCTGGCGCTCGGCCTGGGCTTCGATCAGGTGATGTACCCACTGATTTTGCGGGTAGTCGCGGGCGGTGGCGTTCCAGGCATACACCGTGGTGTGACGCTCAGCGGCAGTCACCGACGGCAAGTCGGCCAAACGTGTATGTACCGGGTTTGCCAATGCCAGCAGCAAATGGCTGAAGTGCGTAGCCAGGCGCTGGATATCCGCGTCGCTGAAGGCTTGCCGGCTGTAATTGAACTCCAGCCCCAGAGTCTGCCCGACGCCCAGCAGCACCGTCAGCGGATAGTGGGTCTGTTCCAGATTCTGCACTGGGCCAAACTGCAGCCCCGTAGGCGAGCCCTGCTCCAAGGCTTCGGACACCGGGTAGTTCTCGAACACTAGGATGCTGTCGAACAGCGCCTCGCCGCCTAAGCCAGCCCAGCGTTGTACGTCGAACAAAGGGGTATGTTCCTGCTCGCGCAACCTGAGATTTTGCGCCTGGATCTGCTGCAGCCATTGGCCGATCGACATTTGCGGGTCCGGGGTAGCCACCACCGGCAGGGTGTTGATGAACAACCCGACCAACTGCTCGATTCCCTGCAATTGCGCCGGACGCCCCGCCACCGTGGCGCCAAAGGCCACAGTCGCCTGGCCAGTCTGGCGCGCCAACAGCAGCAGCCACGCGCTTTGCACCAGCGTGTTGAGCGTGACTTTGTGGCCCTGGGCAAAAGCTTTCAAGCGCTGGGTCTGCGACGGTTCGAAGTTAAGTGTGTGTTCACCGTTGGCCATCGGCAGCCCATCAAGGCCAGTCGACGCGCCACGGGCCAGGCGTGTGGGTTCTTGCAACGCGGCCAGCTGGGTTTTCCAGAATCCTTCGCTGGCGACTTTGTCCTGGCCCTGCAACCAACCGATGTAATCACGGTAACGTCCGAGCGCCGGACGCAAAGGCTCCCCGGCATAGTGTTGCAGCACCTCGCCAAACAGCTGCGAACCGCTCCAGCCATCCATCAGGATGTGATGATGGGTGTAGATCAAATGATGATTGGACGGCCCGGTACGCACCAGCACCAGATTCAGCAATGGCGCCTGTTCCAGAGCAAAGCCCTGGGCGCGTTGCGTAGCGGCCAGACCATCAAGCGCGGCGGCGCGATCCTCACGCCCCTGCCAATCGTGCTCCACCACTGTCACGTGCAAATGCTTGTAGACCACCTGCAATGGCTGGTTCAACTCAGCCTGCCAGAGGAAGCCACTGCGCAGCACCTCGTGGCGGTCCACCGCCGCTTGCCAGGCGCGCTCAAAACGCGGCACATCCAGACCGCGTACATCCACGCGCATCTGATTGATGTAGGCCCCCGAACCCTCGCTGTACAAGGACTGGAACAACAGGCCCTGCTGCATCGGAGACAACGGATACAGGTCCTCAACCTCTGCCAACACCAGCGGCAACGTGTCCAATTGCGCCTGAGTCAGCCCGGCCAATGGAAAGTCCGACGGCGTCACGCCGCGATTGATCGGCAGGCAACAGTGCTCAATCAGCGCCTTGAGCTCCTCGGCATAATCGTCAGCCAAGCGTTGCACGGTGGCCTCGTCGAACATCTTGCGGCTGAAACTCCAGCTCAAGCTCAGCTCGCCGCCGTACACCTGGCCGTTGATTTCCAACCAGTTGCCCAGTGGCGCGTCGAGGCTTTGATCGGCACCGGCAGCATCGCCCGACGGTGCAAACAGACTGCCTTGGCCGCCGTCGTCGAAACTGCCGTCGAACTGGCCCAGGTAGTTGAAGGTGATGCGCGGGCGTGGCAGTTGGCTCAATGCTTGCTGCGCAGCATGATCGCCCAGGTAGCGCAGCGCGCCGAAGCCCAGGCCCTTGTCAGGAATGGCGCGCAGTTGCTCCTTGATGCCCTTGAGCGAATCCGCCAGGCTCGGCGCCGGCACCAGTTGCAGCGGGTAGAGGTTGGTGAACCAGCCGACCGTGCGCGTCAGGTCAATGTCATCGAACACGTCTTCGCGGCCATGACCTTCCAGCCGGATCAGCATCGACGGGGTTCCCGTCCAGCTCACCATCACCCGGGCCAGGGCCGTCAGCAACAGATCGTTGATCTGGGTGCGGTAGGCGCTTGGGGCTTCCTGCAGTAACTGTCGTGTCCAGCGTTGGTCGAGGTGGGTCGTTACATTCAAGGCATGGCGGTTACTGAGGCTGGCCTGTGGGTTCGCTCCAGGCAGGCCGTCCGGGCTGGCGTGCAACTGCTGTTGCCACCAGGCCAGTTCCTGTTGCAACGCAGCACTGCCGGCATACCGGCGCAGCCGCTCAGCCCAGGCGCGAATCGAACTGGTTTTGGTCGGCAGTACCGCGCGGCCGTCCTGAGCAATCTGGCGGTAAGCCGTTTGCAAATCTTCCAGCAGGATGCGCCACGAAACACCGTCCACCACCAAGTGATGAATCACCAGCAGCAAGCGTTGCGAGCCGTCGGCCAGGTCCGCCAGCACCACACGCAACAGCGGGCCTGTACCCAGGTCGAGACTGCTCTGGGCCTGTTCGCCCAGCGCTGCCAACGCCTCGGTATCGTTCACCTGAACGTGCCACAGTACTTGCTCGGCCTGATGCTGCGCCGCATCGCGGTAGGCGGCGCTCCAACCGCTCGCCCCGTGGACGAACGCACTGCGCAAGGCGTCATGGTGCACGATCAACGCCTGCAACGCGGCGCCCAGTACAGCTGGCTGCAACGGCTGGTGCGGGCGCAGGACCACAGACTGGTTCCAGTGGTGACGCTGAGGGATCTGATCGGCAAAAAAGGCCTGTTGGATCGGCAGCAGCGCCAGCTCGCCGGTCAAGGCGGATTGATCGAGCACCACTGCGCCCTCGCCTTGACGAGCTACCGCGGCGAGGCTTTGCACGGTCTGGTGCTGGAACAAATCCTTGGGCGTGAAGCGAATACCAGCCTGCCGCGCGCGGCTGACCACCTGGATCGAAATGATCGAGTCGCCCCCCAGCTCAAAGAAGTTGTCGTTCACCCCCACCTGGGGCAAGCGCAGCACCTCGGCCCAGATCGCGGCGATTTGCTGCTCCAGTTCGGTTTCGGGCGCCACGTAGGTCTGCTGCAGCAGGCTCGCGTCCGGCGCCGGCAGGCCCTTGCGGTCGAGCTTGCCGTTGGGGGTCAGCGGCATCTGCGCCAGGAACATAAAGTGCGTAGGCACCATGTAGTCCGGCAGGCGGGTTTTCAGGGCACGGCGCAGGTCGTCGCGCAGCGCGCCGTGGTCGGTGGCGCGGGCCGGCACCACGTAGGCCACCAGTTGCTTACCGGACGGGCCGTCTTGGGCCACCACCACGGTTTCACCGACGTTGTCCTGCTCGCGCAGACGCGCTTCGATCTCGCCCAGTTCGATACGGAAACCACGGATTTTCACCTGATGGTCCACACGCCCGAGGTAATCCACCACCCCATCCGCACGCCCGCGTGTCAGGTCGCCGCTGCGGTACACGCGGCTGCCGGGTTTGCCGAACGGGTCCGGCACAAAGCGTTCGGCGGTCAGTGCCGGACGCTCCAGATAACCCCGCGCCACGCCCTCGCCGCCCAGGTACAACTCGCCAGCCACGCCGATGGGTTGCAGGTTGAGTTGCGCGTCCAGTACGTAGCCGCTGCGGTTGCCCAGCAAGGTGCCGATCGGCGCGTACACCGCGCCGCATGGGTCGCCGCGCCGCGCTTTCCACAGCAAGGGCGTGACCACGGTTTCGGTCGGGCCATAGCCGTTGAACAGGTACGTCGGCTTCAGCGCGCGCCAGGCCAGGTCGTAACTGGCCTGGGCCACCGCATCGCCGCCAAAACAGTACACGCGCACATTCGGTGGGTTGCCGTCGCGCTCGGCATGCTCGGCCAGTTGTTGCAGGTACACCGGCGGGAACACCGCCATGGTCACGTGGTGACGGTGCATCTGTTCGTAGGTGTACTCGGGCAGCCACAGGCTGTCGTCGCGGATGAGCACGCTGGCGCCGTTGATAAGCGGGTGCATCCAGCCTTCGTGGGAACCGTCGAAGGCGAACGACATAAAGTGCAGTTCGCAGTCGGTCGGGCCGGTTTCGTAGCGCTCGCCGGTGGCGATGATATGCGCCACCAACGGGCCGTGGGCCACCGCCACGCCTTTGGGCATGCCGGTGGAGCCGGAGGTGTAGATCACGTAGGCCAGGTTGGCGCCGTCCAGTGCAACATTGGGGGCGGTATCGCGGTGCTCGGCCCAGCTGTCGGTATGGTCGATAGCCAGTGTTTGCAGGCCCTCGCTCATCGGCAGTTGCGGCAACGCGCTGCTGTGGGTGAGCAACAGTTGCGCTCGACTGTCCTCCAACATGTACAACAAGCGATCACGCGGATATTCGATATCCAGCGGCACATACACGCCGCCAGCCTTCATAACCGCCAGGAACGCCACCATGATCTCGGCACTGCGCGGCATGGCGATAGCCACCCGCACTTCCGCGCCAACCCCACGGGCAATCAACGCATGGGCCAGGCGGTTGGCCTGGCGGTCCAGCTCGCCGTAGGTCAGGGTTTGGGTGTCGAATTTCACCGCTACGGCATCGGGGGTTTCCTGGGCGCGGTCGGCGAACAATTCGTGCACCAGGCGCTGGGCCGAGAAGCCGGCATCGCTGCGGTCCCACAGGTGCAGAATGTGCTGTTGTTCCGCGTCATCCAGCAATTTCAACTGGCCGATGCTCTGCTGCGGGTCGGCCACCATTGCCTGCAACAGGTTGTGCCAGTGGCGGCCCATACGTTCGATGGTGGCTGCGGTAAACAGGTCGGTGGCGTAGCCCAGAGAGGCTGCCAGCCCCTCGCTCGACTCATGCACATCCAGGTCCAGATCGAAATGTGCGGTATGACTTTCCCAGGCCAGCCCTTCGACGCGCAGCTCATGCAAGGCCGCAGTCGACATCGCCTGCCGTCGTTCGGCCTGGTGATTGAACATGACTTGGAATAACGGGTTCAGACTGAGGCTGCGCTCCGGCTGCAGCGCTTCGACCAGTTGCTCGAAGGGCAGGTCCTGATGGGCCTGGGCCTCCAAGGCCCGCTGCTTGACCTGCTGCAGCAAGCCGCCAACAGTGGTTTGCCCATCGATATCGGCCTTGAGCACCTGGGTGTTGACGAAGAAACCAATCAGACGCTCGGTTTCCACACGGTTGCGGTTGGCAATCGGCACGCCAACGCGAATGTCCTGTTGGCCACTGTAGCGGTGCAACAGAACCTGGAACGAGGCCAGCAACAGCATGAACAGCGTTACACCTTCGCGCTGGGCCAGGGCTTTGAGGTCAACCACCAGCGACGTGGGTATTTCTATGTGCGAACGCGCGCCGCGATGGCTCTGCTCCGCCGGGCGCTGATAATCGAACGGCAGCTCCAGCACCGGTTGCTCACCGCCCAGCAGCTCGCGCCAGTAGCTCAGCTGACGCGCCTTCTCGCCCGCCTCCATCCACTGGCGTTGCCACACTGCGTAATCGGCATATTGAATCGGCAGTGGCGGCAGTCGCACCTCTTGGCCTTGGCTAAAGGCGGCGTAGACCTGCACCAATTCCTCGACCATCACCTGCATCGACCAACCGTCGGAGACGATATGGTGCTGCACCAGCACCAGTACGTGATCATCCTCGGCCAGGCGCAGCAGATCCACGCGCAGCAGCGGCCCTTGCTCCAGATCGAAGGTCAGGGCGATTTTCGCTTCCACACACGTCTGCAGATCAGCTTCCTGGACATCACTGTGACTGATGACCACCGGCGCAGGCTCGCGCACGACTTGCACGGTGCCATCGCTGCCGTGGCGCAGCACGGTGCGCAGACTCTCATGACGGGCCACCAGATGATCAAAGCTGCGTTGCAGCGCGCCAATGTCCAACGGCCCCTTCAGGCGCAGCACACTCGGCACGTGGTAGGCGCGGCTGTCCGGGTCCAACTGCCAGAGGAACCACTGGCGCTCCTGGGCATATGACAGCGGTACCTCACCGTCACGCGGCAACGCAACCAGCGCCGGCGCGCGCCCTTGGTCGGCCCTCGCGCAGGCGGGTAACGCTGCGACGAAACCTTGCAGGCGCGGCTGCTCGAACAGCAATTTGAGCGGCACCTCAAGGGCCAACGCCTGGCGAAGACGCGAGGTCACCTGCATGGCCAGCAACGAGTGACCGCCCAGCTCGAAGAAGTGATCCGTCAGCCCGACCCGTGCCACCCCCAGAATATCGGCCCAGATCGCTGCCACTTGTTGCTCGACGGCGCTGACCGGTGCCACCCAGGCCGGCTGCGAAAGATGCGCGTCAGGCTTGGGCAGGGCTTGGCGATCCAGCTTGCCATTGAGGTTCAACGGCAAGCGGTCAAGAAAGACCAGGTGCGCCGGCACCATGTAATCCGGCAGTTGTTCACGCAATACCGCCTTGAGGGTTTCACCCAGCGCCGCAGTCTCCTGCTGATCCGCCACCAGGTACGCGAGCAGTTGGTTATCGACGGCCAGCACCACCGCTTCGCGGACATTGGCCTGAGCCAGCAGCAACGTCTCGATCTCACCCAATTCGATACGGAAGCCACGAATCTTGACTTGATGATCGACACGCCCGACGTATTCGATCACGCCGTCGGCGCGATAACGGGCCAGGTCGCCGGTGCGGTACAGGCGTTCGCCAGCGTCAGCGAATGGATTGGCGACAAAACGCTCGGCCGTCAACCCCGCACGATTCAAATACCCACGAGCGAGGCCGCAGGCGCTGCCGATATACAACTCGCCCACCGCCCCCAGGGGTGCGAGGTTGAGATCGCGGTCCAGGACATACAGGGCGCGCCCTGGCAACGAGCGGCCAATAGGGCTGGCGGTAGCACTCAGGGCTTCATCCGCTGCGCTGCAATCCAGCACACTGGACACCACCGTCGCCTCGGTCGGCCCATAGGTATTGAGCAGACGCACATGGCCCAGGCCAGCGCGTACCCATTGTGCGGGCCCGTCCAGCGGCATGGCTTCGCCGCCGATGTGCACTTGGCGCAAGGCACCATACGAACGGGGCCCGGCGGCCAGGCAATCAAGCACAAACAGGTGCCAATAGGCGGTCGGCAAATCGGCCAGGGTAATCCCCTGGCTCAGGATCTCGGTATACAGCCGGCCGCTGTCCCATAGCGACGCGCCACGCAGGACCACCGCCGCGCCGTGGGTCAAGGCCGGATACAGTTGCTCGACAAAACCATCGAAGTTAAGCGTGGCGAATTGCAGCACACGGTCCTGGGGCGTCAGCTGCGAATAGCCGGCGGCAATGCTCGCGAATTCGTTCAGAGCGCCATGGTCGATGGCAACGCCCTTGGGTTTGCCGGTAGAGCCGGAGGTGTAAATCACATAGGCCAGATGATCCGCGTCGATCGCCAAGGCCAAGTCTTCACCGGAGTACTCGGCCAGTCCTGCCTGGTCAATGGCCAAGGCTGCGACCCCTTCGGGAAGCACGATAGGCACGTGGGCGTGTGTCAGCACCAGACGCACACCGCTGTCTTCAAGCATGTGGGCCAGACGCTCGCGCGGGTAACTCGGGTCGAGGGGCACGTAGGCCCCGCCCGCCTTGAGCACTGCCAGCAGGCTGATCACCATGGCGAAGGAGCGCTCAACGGCAATCCCGACCAGCACTTGCGGCCCGACGCCGTGGGCCACCAGGCAATGGGCCAGGCGATTGGCCTGCAGGTTCAGCTCGGCATAGCTCAGCGATACGCCATCGAGCACCAACGCTACCGCGTGTGGGCGCTGCCGTGCCTGCGCCTCGAACAGACGCTGCACCCCGCCCGTCCAAGGCGCGGCCGGTGCACCGGCGTTCCAGGTCTGCGTAAGACACTGACGCTCACTGGCACCCAGCATCGGCAGGTCTGCAAGGTGTTCGTTCGGGCGTGCAACCACGGCCCGCAATACGCTTAGCCAGTGTTGCGCCATACGCTCAATCGTGCCGGCCTCGAACAGATCGGTGGCGTAGGTCAATGTCGCCCAAAGCCCATCGACGGTTTCCTGAGTATCCAGGCTCACATCGAAATGCGCGGTGTGGCTGTCCCATTCCAGAGCATCAACCTGTAGCCCCGTCGCCTGCGGCGCCGCAGTGCCGCGCGCATCGATCTGATGGTTGAACATCACTTGAAACAGTGGGCTATGGCTCAGGCTGCGTTCCGGCTGCAGCGCTTCGACCAGTTGTTCGAACGGCAGGTCCTGATGTGCCTGGGCTTCCAAGGCCGCCTGCTTGACCTGCTGGAGCAGCTCGACAAACGACAGCTCGCCGCTGATGTCGGCCTTGAGGACTTGAGTGTTGACAAAAAAACCGATCAAACGCTCGGTTTCCACCCGGTTACGGTTGGCAATCGGCACGCCCACGCGAATATCCGACTGGCCGGTATAGCGATACAACAATGCCTGGAACGCAGCCAGCAACACCATAAACAGCGTCGCGCCTTGCCGTTGGGCCAGGCCCTGCAAAGCCTCCAGCAACGCGGGGTCCAATAGCCATTCCACACGCGCACCGCGGTGGCTTTGCGCCGGGGGGCGGGGATGATCGAGCGGCAAGTCCAGCACCCGTTGCTCGCCGGCCAAACGCTCACGCCAATAGGCCAACTGGCGCGCCTGCTCACCGGCCTGCAACCAGTCGCGCTGCCACACCGCATAGTCGGCATACTGAATCGGCAGCGCTGGCAACTGCGGTTCCAGGCCCTGCTTAAGCGCGGCATAGGACTGCACCAGCTCCTCGACCATCACCTGCATCGACCAGGCATCGCTGACGATGTGATGCAGCACCAGGACGAGCACATGCTGATCCGCTGCCAGTTGCAACAACCGGACGCGCAACAACGGCCCAGTGCGCAAATCGAACGGTTCGGCGATTGCCGCCTCGACCTGGGCCCTCACCACGGCCGGATCATCGGTAGCGAGGGTCTGCTCTTCGATCCGCAACGCCGCTGGCGCAGCCATCCGCTGCACGGTGCGCTCACCCTCCGTGACAAACACCGTGCGCAGGCTTTCATGGCGTGCAAGCAAGCCATCGAAACTGCGTTGCAGCGCCTGGCGGTCCAGTGCGCCTTGCAGGCGCAGGGCTGCGGGGATGTGATACACCGCGCTGTGAGGCTCCAACTGCCAGAGGAACCACTGGCGCTCCTGGGCATAGGACAATGCCAGCGGTTGATCGCGCGCGCAGCGGGCAATCGGCTGCACCTCCAGCACGCTGTCGGAGAGTGCCTGCACAAAGCGCCCAAGCTCAGGCTGCTCGAACAACGCTTTGAGTGGCACATCGATTGCCAATGCCTGGCGCACACGAGACACAACGCGTGTCGCCAGCAACGAGTGCCCGCCGATTTCAAAGAAGTGATCCGACAGACCGACCTGGGCCACGCCCAGCACTTCGGCCCAGATCGCGGCCACCTGGCACTCGCGTGCGGTCACGGGTGGCACGTAATGTTTTTGCAACGCACCAGCGTCGGGCCTTGGCAGGGCCTTGCGGTCCAGCTTGCCGTTGGGGGTCAGCGGCATCCGCTCCAGCAGCACCAGATAGGACGGCACCATGTATTCCGGCAATCGTGCACGCAAGGCTGTCTTGAGCTGTTCCCGCAGCGCGGCCTGTTCCTGCTCAGCCAGCGGGTGGCGGGTGACCAGATAGGCAAGCAACTGCTCATGGTCAGCTATCACCACCGCTTCGCGCACCATTGGCTGCTCGCGCAGGCACGCCTCGATCTCGCCCAATTCGATACGGAAACCCCGCACCTTAACCTGATGGTCGACGCGGCCGATGTACTCCACCACCCCCTGCTCGCGATAGCGCGCCAGGTCGCCGGTGCGATACAAGCGTTCGCCGGGACCGCCATACGGGTTGGGCACAAAGCGCTCGGCCGTCATGGCCGCCCGGCCGAAATAACCGCGAGCCAAACCGACGCCACCAATCAGCAGTTCACCGGGCACCGTCAGCGGGCAAGGCGTAAGCGTGTCGTTGAGGATAAACAGCGACGTATTGGCAATCGGTCGCCCTACAAACGGCACAGGCTCAAGCAATGGATAGGCGGCCGACCAGATGGTCGTCTCGGTCGGCCCGTACAGGTTCCACACCGTGCCTTGCCAGGCGAGCATGCGCTCAGCCAGGTCGGCGGGCAGCGCCTCACCACCACACAGGCATTTGATTCCGCGCAGTACGGTGCAACGTTCGCTGTCCAGCAGCATGCGCCAGGTCGATGGCGTGGCTTGCAGCACGTCGATGGTTGCGTGCTGCACCAGGTCGAGGATGGCCTCCGGGTCCAGGGACGTGTCCTTGTCGGCCAGGACCACCGTCGCGCCCACCGCCAGGGGAACGTAAAGCTCCAGGGCAAAAATATCGAAAGAGAAGGTGGTCAACGACAACAGGCGTGCTTGTGCATCAATGCCCAAGGTGTCGGCCATGCCCTGGGTGAAGCTGCTCAGCGCGGCATGGCGCACCATCACGCCCTTGGGTTTGCCGGTGGAGCCGGACGTGTAGATCACATATGCCAGGTGCTCACCACTGAGTTCGACGTCTGGGTTGACGCTGCTGTAGCGCCCATCCGCGTCTTCGTCCATCAGTAGCACCTGCTGACCGACCGCCAACGGCAACTGTTGACGCAGGCTGCCGGCCGTCAGCACAACGTGCGCGCGGCTGTCTTCGAGCATAAAGGCCAATCGATCAGGCGGGAAACCAGGGTCGAGCGGCACGTAGGCACCGCCGGCCTTCAAGGTTGCCAACAGCGCCACCGCCATCTCGACCGAGCGCTCCAAAGCCACCGCCACCAGCACGTCGGGACCGACGCCAGCGCCGCGCAAACGGTGGGCCAGTCGATTGGCACGTCGGTTCAATTCGCCATAGCTCAGCACTTGGCCGTTGCACGCCAGTGCCGTCGCATCCGGGCGCAGCCGAGCCTGGTCTTCGAACAGGCGATGCACGCCCATATCCTGGGCAAACGCCCGCTGGGTAGCGTTCCAGTCATGCACCATGTGCTGCAACTGGGCATCCTCCAGCAGCGGCAATTCACCGACACGACGAGTGCAATCCTGGCTGACGCTGTGCAGCAAACGCTGCCAGTGTGCAAGCAGGCGCTGCATGCCGGGGGCGTCAAAAAGGTCCGTGGCATAGGTCAGGGACGCCTGAATGCCTTCGACCGATTCCTGGGTATCCAGGTTGAGATCCAATTGCGCGGTCTTGCTGTCCCACTCCAACCCCTGGACCTGCAGACCCGTTGCGCTGGCGCCGCCGCGCTGGGTATCGGTCTGGTGGTTGAACATCACCTGGAACAGCGGGTTATAACTCAGGCTGCGTTCCGGCTGCAGCGCTTCGACCAATTGCTCGAAAGGCAAGTCTTGATGGGCCTGGGCTTGCACCACGCGTTCGCGAGTGTGGTGCAACAGCTCGCGAAAGCTCATCTGCCCGTCGATGTCAGCCTTGAGAACCTGTGTGTTGACGAAAAAGCCGATGAGGCCCTCGGTCTCCGCGCGATTGCGGTTGGCCACCGGCACGCCGATGCGAATGTCCCCCTGACCGCTGTAGCGATACAACACCGCCTGGAATGAAGCCAGCAGCAGCATGAACAGCGTCACACCTTCGCGCTGCGCCATGGTTTTGAGACGGGTGACCAACGCGGCATCCAGCGCCAGGTCCAGACGTGCACCGCGGTAGCTTTGTATCGCAGGCCGTGGGCGATCCATCGGCAATTCCAGCACTGGCTGCTCACCGCCCAGCAGGTTCTCCCAGTACGCGAGTTGGCGCTCGCGCTCGCCGGCTTCCATCCAGCTGCGCTGCCACAGTGCATAGTCGGCGTACTGGATTGGCAAGGCCGGTAGCTGCGGTTCGAGCCCCTGAACATGGGCGGCATACAATTGCACAAGCTCGTCGACCATGACCTGCATCGACCAGCCATCGGAGACGATGTGATGTTGCACCAGCACCAGCACATGCTCCTGCGGCGCCAGGCGCAGCAGTTTCACTCGCAGCAACGGGCCTTGCTGCAAATCGAACGGCCGGTCAATTTCGGCCTGCACCCAGTCTTTGACCTGGAATGCCTGGGCCTCGACCAAGGTGATTTCCACCCGCGCGTTTTCGACAATGACCTGCAAGGCGCTGTCACCATCGGGCTCAATGTGCGTGCGCAGGCTTTCGTGCCGGCTAACCAGAGTGTCGAAGCTGCGCTGCAAGGCTGCTACGTCCAGCTCTCCCACCAGACGCAGCGCCCGAGGCACGTGGTATGCGGTGCTCTGCGGCTCCAACTGCCACAAAAACCACTGCCGCTCCTGCGCATAAGAGAGTCGAAGCGGCTCGCCTTCCTGACGCTTGAAAACCGGGGCGATCTCAAACAGGTTGATGCCTTGTTGCTTGAGCATGACCGCCAACGCTTTCTTTTGCTGCGCAGAAAGTGAACCCACCGACTCGATTAATGCTTGCACGCCACGCCCCTCAGGAAATCAATTTATCCAAATCTTCTGCTGATAGACGTTTGAGGGCCTCCAAGGATTTAGCCAATGCGTCCTGCACCGGCGAATTATTTGTTTGCTGGGCCGCCACGTAAGCACTGAAATCAGCCAGGGTGGGTGCGGTGAAGATCGACTTGACGTCGAACTCGGCGTGCAAGCGCTCGCGCAGGCGCACCACCACTTGCGTAGCCAGTAACGAATGCCCGCCCAGCTCGAAGAAGTTGTCGTGCAGGCCGACACGCTGAACGTGCAAGACCTCGGCCCAGATCGCGGCGACCTGTTGTTCGAGTTCGCTCTGGGGCGCAACGTACTCGCGGGCCATCAGGCTGGCATCGGCCTTGGGCAGCGCCTTGCGATCCAACTTGCCGTTGGGACTCAGCGGCATCTGCTCCAGCAGTACCCACTGCGCCGGCACCATGTAATCCGGCAGGTGTTCGGCCAGGTGCGCACCGAGCACCTCGCGCCAATCGTCTCCGGCATGGTGCAGCACCAGGTAACCCACCAGGTACTTGCCGTCCACCGCCAGCACCGCCGCTTCGCGGACCTGCTCGTGCTCCAGCAACCGCGCTTCGATCTCGCCCAACTCGATACGCAGGCCGCGCAGCTTGACCTGATGGTCGATACGCCCGGCGTATTCGATCACCCCGTCTTCGCGGTAGCGCGCCAGGTCGCCGGTGCGGTACAGGCGCTCGCCGTGCACGAACGGGTGGGCGATAAAGCGTTCGGCGGTCAGCGCAGGGCGGCGGTGATAACCACGGGCCAGGCCCGCGCCGCCCAGGTACAGCTCGCCCAGCACGCCGACCGGCACCGGTTCGAAATTGTCGTCAAGCAGGTAGCAGCCCAGATTGGCAATCGGACGGCCAATCGGCACCGTGTCGCGGCCTTCGTCGACGCAGGTCCAGTGGGTCACGTCGATAGCGGCTTCGGTCGGGCCATACAGGTTGTACAGCCCGGCGTGCGGCAGCTTGGCGAACACCTGCTGCTGCGCATCCACCGGCAACGCCTCGCCGCTGCACACGATGCGTTGCAGGCTCCGGCAGCTGGACACCGCCGCATCCTGCAAGAACGCCTGCAACATCGACGGCACAAAGTGCAGCGTGGTGACCTGTTCGGTGTTGATCAAGTGGATCAATCTGGCTGGATCGCGGTGATCGCCAGGGGCGGCAATCACCAGGCGCGAGCCGGTCATCAGCGGCCAGAAAAACTCCCACACCGACACGTCGAAACTGAACGGAGTCTTTTGCAATACGCTGTCGGCCGCGCTTAACCCGTAAGCTTCCTGCATCCATTGCAGGCGGTTGAGCAAGGCCGAATGGCGGTTGCCCGCGCCCTTGGGTTGGCCAGTGGAACCCGAGGTGTAGATCACGTAGGCAAGGTTTTCGCCGTCCAGCGCGACAGCCGGGTTTTGCTCGCTGTAGGTCTCAAAACTCGACTCGCCCAGCACCAGGGTTTCCAAGCCTTGCGGAATCGACAACTGGCCGAGCAAAGGCGCTTGGGTCAGCAGCAGTTGCACGCCGCTGTCGTCGAGCATGTAGGCCAGGCGTTCGCGTGGGTAGTCGGGGTCCAGCGGCACATAGGCGCCGCCGGCCTTGAGCACCGCAAGCAGGCCGATAACCATGTCGAAGGAGCGCTCCACGGCCAGCCCCACACGCACATCCGGGCCGACACCGGCCTCGATCAAGCGATGGGCCAGGCGGTTGGCGCGCCGGTTGAGTTCAGCGTAGTCGATACGTTGCTCGGCAAACACCAGGGCCGTGGCCTGCGGCTGGCGCTCGGCCTGGGCTTCGATCAGGTGATGCACCCACTGGTTTTGCGGGTAGTCGCGGGCGGTGGCGTTCCACTGTTCAAGTATTTTTTGGCGCTCGGTCATGTCCAGCATGGCCAGTTCGCCAAGGCTTTGCTCACCGCCTTGGAGCATGCCACCCAGCAGGTTGGCCAGATGCCGGGCGTAGCCCTGCACCATGGGCATGGTGAAATGCGCACGGGCAAAGTTGAATTGCACCGACAGCGTTTCACCGACGTCCGCCAATACCGTCAACGGAAAACTGGTTTGTTCATGGGCCTGTGGCGCACCAAATCGCAGACCACTGCCGCCGCCCTGCTCAAGGGCTTTGGACACCGGGTAGTTTTCGAATACCAAGATGCTGTCGAACAGCCCTTCCCCGCCTTGCCCGGCCCAGCGCTGGATATCGTACAGCCCACAGTGCTCATGCTCGCGCAGGGACAAGTTCTGCGACTGCACTGCTTGCAGCCAATCGGCCACCGACGCCTGCTCATCCACCGCGCAGATGACCGGCAAGGTGTTGATAAACAATCCAACCTGTTGCTCCACCCCCACCAGTTCAGCGGGACGCCCGGATACCGTGGCGCCGAATGCCACCACCGGTTGCCCGCTGTGGCGGTGCAGCAGGATCAGCCACGCCGCCTGGATCAAGGTATTGAGGGTAACCTTGTGGCTACGCGCGAAGGATTCCAGGCGCTCAGTCAAGCCGGGGTCAAGCGTCAACTGATGCTGCCCCTGCCCCGTCTGCGACGTTGGCGGATAGGTGCCCAGGCGGGTCGGCGCTTGTAACGCGTCCACCTGTTCGCGCCAGAAGGCTTCGGTCGCCGCGCTGTCGCGCTGTTGCAACCAGCCGATGTAATCGCGATAGCGCCCGGCGGTTTCGGGCACCGCGATCCCGGCATAGCGTTGCAGTACTTCACCGAACAAACGGGAATTGCTCCAGCCATCCATCAGGATATGGTGATGGGTGTAAATCAGTTCATGGCGCTGCTCGTCGGTGCGCACCAGCAGCAGGCGCATCAAAGGCGCGTGGGACAGGTTGAAGCCCTGCCGACGCTGGGCCTGCTGCAAATCCTGTAGAGCCTGTTCGCACTCCGGCATGGCGCGCCAGTCAAGCACCTCAACGGGCAAACGGGCCGCGCGGTACACCACCTGGCAGGGCCAGTCCAATTGCCCTTCCCAGAAAAACCCGCTGCGCAGCACGTCATGCGCCTGCACCGTCGCGTCCCAGGCTTGCTGGAATCGTGACACGTCCAGGCCATCGACGCTGACCCGGATCTGGTTGATGTAGTCGCCCGCTGCTTGCTCATAGAGGGAGTGGAACAGCATGCCCTGCTGCATGGGCGACAAGGTGTAGAGGTCTTCGATGGCATCGGCGGCCAGCGGCAGCGACTCAAGTTGCTGTTGGTTCAACCGCGCCAAGGGGAAGTCCGACACGGTGACGCCGCTGTTGCCGGGCGTGCAGCAATGCGCGATCAACGCCGTTAGTTCGCGGCTGAATGCCACGCTCAGAGCTTCGATCACCTCAGGATCGAACATCAACGGACTGAAGGTCCAGCCCATGTGCAACTCGCCGCCATACACTTGGCCGTTGACGGTCAACCAGTTGCTCAGTGGCGCGTCCGGGCTCTGCTCGGCACCGGCACTTTCCGACGCCGTGGCAAACAGGCCGTCCGGCTGATCGAAGCTGGCGTCAACCTGGCCCAGGTAGTTGAAAGTGATGCGCGGCACCGGCAAGCGGCTGAACGCTTGGCGCGTCGCATCATCTCCCAGATAACGCAGGGCACCGAACCCCAGACCGTTGTCTGGAATGGCACGCAGTTGCTCCTTGATCTGTTTGATGGAATCGGCCAGGGAGTCAGCCGGCGTCAGGCGCACTGGGAACACACTGGTGAACCACCCCAGAGTGCGACTCAGGTCGATGTCATCGAACAGGTCCTCACGTCCATGGCCTTCCAGTTGGATCAAGCTGCTGGCATGCCCGGTCCATTGGCAGATCACCCGCGCCAGGGCGGTCAGCAGCAGGTCATTGATCCGTGTGCGATAGGCCGCCGGTGCCTGTTGCAGCAATTGCCGGGTGCGTTCGGCGTCCAGTCGGCTGACCAGCGTGCGCGCCAGTCGACCAGGCCGAGCGCCGTGGGGGTCACGGCACGGCAGGTCCGTGTGCATGCCATCGAGTTGCTGCAACCAGAAGTGCTTTTGCGACTGGATCGCTTCGCTGTGGGCATAGCCCTGCACGCGCTCGGCCCACGCTTTGAACGACGTCGTCTTGGCTGGTAGCGCATGCTGGCGATACAGACTTTGCAGGTCTTCAAGCACCACCCGCCAGGACACGCCATCCACCACCAAGTGGTGCATGACCAGCAGCAACCGTTGGCTGCCGTCCGGCAGATCGGCAAGCAATACACGCAGCAGCGGCCCGTTCAGTGCAAGGCTGCGCTGGGCCTCTTCACAGCGCGCCGTCAGGGCCTGGGTATCCGGCACCGTGGCGTGCCAGAGCAGTCCGCTGGCAGGCTCGGCATGCTCGGCCTTCCACTCTGCGCCGTGCTGACTGAAGCGCAGGCGCAGTACATCGTGGTGCAGCATCAGCGCCTGCAAGGCCGCTTCCAGGCGTGCGGCCTGCAGGGGCTGGCGCGGCGTCAAGAGCAGTGACTGGTTCCAGTGGTGCGGCTGCGGCAGGTCTCTTTCGAAGAACAACTGTTGGAATGGCAGCAGCGGCGTCTGACCCTGCACCGGCCCCTGGTCTATCACTGCCACAGCGTGCAGCTGTGCCACCCGCGCCAGGCTGCGCACGGTCTGGTGCTGGAACAGCGCCTTGGCGGTGAAATGGATGCCGGCAGCACGCGCGCGGCTGACGACCTGGATCGAGATGATCGAATCCCCGCCGCGTTCGAAGAAGTTGTCGTTGACCCCCACTTGCTCGACTCCCAGCACATCGGCCCAGATCGCGGCGATCTGCTGCTCCAATGCGCTCTGCGGGGCGATGTAGTGATGCGTCACCTCAGGTTTGGGCAGCGCCTTGCGATCCAACTTGCCGTTGGGACTCAGCGGCATCTGCTCCAGCAGTACCCACTGTGCCGGCACCATGTAATCCGGCAGGTGTTCGGCCAGGTGCGCACCGAGCACCTCGCGCCAATCGTCTCCGGCATGGTGCAGCACCAGGTAACCCACCAGGTACTTGCCGTCCACCGCCAGCACCGCCGCTTCGCGGACCTGCTCGTGCTCCAGCAACCGCGCTTCGATCTCGCCCAACTCGATACGCAGGCCGCGCAGCTTGACCTGATGGTCGATACGCCCGGCGTATTCGATCACCCCGTCTTCGCGGTAGCGCGCCAGGTCGCCGGTGCGGTACAGGCGCTCGCCGTGGACGAACGGGTGAGCGATAAAGCGTTCGGCGGTCAATGCAGGACGGCGGTGATAACCACGGGCCAGGCCCGCGCCGCCCAGGTACAGCTCGCCCAGCACGCCGACCGGCACCGGTTCGAAATTATCGTCAAGCAGGTAGCAGCCCAGATTGGCAATCGGACGGCCAATCGGCACGGTGTCGCGGCCTTCGTCGACGCAGGTCCAGTGGGTCACGTCGATGGCGGCTTCGGTCGGGCCATACAGGTTATACAGCCCGGCGTGCGGCAGCTTGGCGAACACCTGCTGCTGCGCGTCCACCGGCAACGCCTCGCCGCTGCACACGATGCGTTGCAGGCTCCGGCAGCTGGACACCGCCGCATCCTGCAAGAACGCCTGCAACATCGACGGCACAAAGTGCAGCGTGGTGACCTGTTCGGCGTTGATCAAGTGGATCAATCTGGCTGGATCGCGGTGATCGCCAGGGGCGGCAATCACCAGGCGCGAGCCGGTCATCAGCGGCCAGAAAAACTCCCACACCGACACATCGAAACTGAACGGAGTCTTTTGCAATACGCTGTCGGCCGCGCTTAACCCGTAGGCTTCCTGCATCCATTGCAGGCGGTTGAGCAAGGCCGAATGGCGGTTGCCCGCGCCCTTGGGTTGGCCAGTGGAACCCGAGGTGTAGATCACGTACGCGAGGTTTTCGCCGTCCAGCGCGACAGCTGGGTTTTGCTCGCTGTATTGCTCGTAACTCGACTCGCCCAGTATCAGGGTTTCCAAGCCTTGCGGAATCGGCAACTGGCCGAGCAACGGCGCTTGGGTCAGCAGCAGTTGCACGCCGCTGTCGTCGAGCATGTAGGCCAGGCGTTCGCGTGGGTAGTCGGGGTCCAGCGGCACATAGGCGCCGCCGGCCTTGAGCACCGCAAGCAGGCCGATAACCATGTCGAAGGAGCGCTCCACGGCCAGCCCCACACGCACATCCGGGCCGACACCGGCCTCGATCAAGCGATGGGCCAGGCGGTTGGCGCGCCGGTTGAGTTCGGCGTAGTCGATACGTTGCTCGGCAAACACCAGGGCCGTGGCCTGCGGCTGGCGCTCGGCCTGGGCTTCGATCAGGTGATGTACCCACTGATTTTGCGGGTAGTCGCGAGCGGTGGCGTTCCACTGTTCAAGTATTTGTTGGCGCTCGGTCATGTCCAGCATGGCCAGGTCCTGCAAGGGCCGCGTCGTGTCGGCCACCGCCCCACGCAGCAGGCCCAGCCAGTGCCGGAGCATGCGCGCGGCGGTGCTGGCATCGAACAGGTCCGTGGCGTAAGTCAGCGACGCCCAGAGGCCGTCCTCGGTCTCCTGGGTGTCCAGGCTCAAGTCGAATTGCGCGGTGCGGGTCTCATGCTCCAGGCTGACCACCCGCAGGCCCGGCAGTTGTTGTATGGCCGTCCGCGCCTGCGCCTGATGGTTGAACATCACTTGGAACAAAGGGTTATGGCTAAGACTGCGCTCAGGCTGCAAAGCCTCCACCAGCTGCTCGAAGGGTAAATCCTGATGGGCCTGGGCTTCCAGCGCACGACGTTTGGTGTGCTGGAGCAGTTCGGCGAAGGTCATGGCACCATCAAGGTCGGCCTTGAGAACTTGGGTGTTGACGAAGAAACCGATCAGCGCCTCGGTTTCGACACGGTTGCGGTTGGCAATCGGCACGCCGACACGAATATCGCGCTGCCCGCTGTAGCGGTACAAAAACAGCTGGAACGATGCCAGCAACAGCATGAACAGGGTCACGCCTTGGCGTTGGGCCAGGGCCTTCAAACCGGTCACCAGCCCAGGGTCAAGCTGGATGTCCTGACGGGCACCGAGAAAGCGCTGTTGCGCCGGACGCGGACGATCGAGGGGCAGCGCCAGCACCGGCTGCGTACCGCCCAGCAGTTGACGCCAATAGTCCAATTGGCGCGTCTTCTCGCCCGCCTCCATCCAGCGGCGTTGCCACAACGCATAGTCGCCGTACTGGATCGGCAGCGGCGTTAAGGTGCAGTCCTGACCCTGGCTGTACGCGGCGTATAGCTGCATCAGTTCCTGCACCATCACGCCCATAGACCAACCATCGGACACAATATGGTGCTGCACCAGCACCAGCACATGCTCCAGTGCATCGAGTTCCAGCAGGGTTACCCGCAACAGCGGGCCTTGGCGCAAATCGAACGGACGGGCGATCTCGGCCTCGACGCGAGTCTTGAGCTGCGCCTCGTCGGTACGGTCTTCGAGGATCTGGATGTCGGCATGGGGTAACACTTGTTGGGTGCGCGACTCGTCGTCCAGGTGCAGGCGGGTGCGCAGGCTTTCATGTCGTGCTGCCAGGCTGGCAAAGCTGCGCCGCAGGGCGGCCTTGTCCAGCATCCCGCACAGACGCAGGGCACCGGGCACGTGATAGGCCGCACTGTCCGGGTCCAACTGCCACAGAAACCACTGACGCTCCTGGGCGTAGGACAGCGGCAGGTGTTGGTCGGCCTCGCGAACCGAGGCAATGGGCAATTGCGCGAAACTCATGCCTCGGCTTTGCAGGCGCTGGTAAAACTGCTGGCGCTGCTCCAGAGGCAGGCGAAGAAAGCGCGAAACCAGATCGATATTAGGGTTGGAAAGCATGCTTCAAATCGCCTCTAGTTCGCTCAAAAAGTCACGAAGATCATCAAAGTCTTCCGCGCTGCCGGCACGGAAGGTGGCTGCGGCCTGCACATAGGCGCGCAGGTTTTCGGTCTGGAACACTTCCACCAGCGGCACGTCCAGGCCCAGTTCGGCCTGGACCCGCGAGGTGATCTGGATCGCCAGCAGCGAATGCCCACCCACCTCGAAGAAGTTGTCGTTCAGGCCCACCTGGGGCAGATGCAACACCTCGGCCCAGATCGCGGCGATCTGTTGTTCCAGTTCGGTTTCGGGGGCCACGTAAGTCTGTTGCATCAGGCTCGCGTCCGGCGCCGGCAGGCCCTTGCGGTCGAGCTTGCCGTTGGGGGTCAGCGGCATCTGCGCCAGGAACATAAAGTGCGTAGGCACCATGTAGTCCGGCAGGCGGGTTTTCAGGGCACGGCGCAGGTCGTCGCGCAGCGCGCCGTGGTCGGTGGCGCGGGCCGGCACCACGTAGGCCACCAGTTGCTTACCGGACGGGCCGTCTTGGGCCACCACCACGGTTTCACCGACGTTGTCCTGCTCGCGCAGACGCGCTTCGATCTCGCCCAGTTCGATACGGAAACCACGGATTTTCACCTGATGGTCCACACGCCCGAGGTAATCCACCACCCCATCCGCACGCCCGCGGGTCAGGTCGCCGCTGCGGTACACACGGCTGCCGGGTTTGCCGAACGGGTCCGGCACAAAGCGTTCGGCGGTCAGTGCCGGACGCTCCAGATAACCCCGCGCCACGCCCTCGCCGCCCAGGTACAACTCGCCGGCCACGCCGATGGGTTGCAGGTTGAGTTGCGCGTCCAGTACGTAGCCGCTGCGGTTGCCCAGCAAGGTGCCGATGGGCGCGTACACCGCGCCGCAAGGGTCGCCGCGCCGCGCTTTCCACAGCAAGGGCGTGACCACGGTTTCGGTCGGGCCATAGCCATTGAACAGGTACGTCGGCTTCAGCGCGCGCCAGGCCAGGTCGTAACTGGCCTGGGCCACCGCATCGCCGCCAAAGCAGTACACGCGCACATTCGGCGGGTTGCCGTCGCGCTCGGCATGCTCGGCCAGTTGTTGCAGGTACACCGGCGGGAACACCGCCATGGTCACGTGGTGACGGTGCATCTGCTCGTAGGTGTACTCGGGCAGCCACAGGCTGTCGTCGCGGATGAGCACACTGGCGCCGTTGATCAGCGGGTGCATCCAGCCTTCGTGGGAACCGTCGAAGGCGAACGACATAAAGTGCAGTTCGCAGTCGGTCGGGCCGGTTTCGTAACGTTCGCCAGTGGCGATGATATGCGCCACCAACGGGCCGTGGGCCACCGCCACGCCTTTGGGCATGCCGGTGGAGCCGGAGGTGTAGATCACGTAGGCGAGGTTGTCGCCGTCCAGTGCAACATTGGGGGCGGTGTCGCGGTGGTCGGCCCAGGTGTCGGTATGGTCGATGGCCAGTGTTTGCAGGCCCTCGCTCATCGGCAGTTGCGGCAACGCGCTGCTGTGGGTGAGCAACAGTTGCGCTCGACTGTCCTCCAACATGTACAACAAGCGATCACGCGGATATTCGATATCCAGCGGCACATACACGCCGCCAGCCTTCATAACCGCCAGGAACGCCACCATGATCTCGGCACTGCGCGGCATGGCGATAGCCACGCGAACCTCGGCGCCAACCCCACGGGCAATCAACGCATGGGCCAGGCGGTTGGCCTGGTGGTCCAGCTCGCCGTAGGTCAGGGTTTGGGTGTCGAACTTCACCGCCACGGCATCGGGGGTTTCCCGGGCGCGGTCGGCGAACAATTCGTGCACCAGGCGCTGGGCCGAGAAGCCGGCATCGCTGCGGTCCCATAGGTGCAGAATGTGCTGTTGTTCCGCGTCATCCAGCAATTTCAACTGGCCGATGCTCTGCTGCGGGTCGGCCACCATTGCCTGCAACAGGTTGTGCCAGTGGCGGCCCATGCGCTCGATGGTGGCGGCGGTAAACAGGTCGGTGGCGTAGCTCAACGAAGCGTTGAGCCGCTCCTGGGACTCCTCGATATCCAACACCAGATCGAAATGCGCATTGGTGTCGTCCCACGTCACCGGGGTCATGTCCAAATGCGCCAGACGCTGCAGGTGCTGGCCGGACTGGCTGATATGGTGGTTGAACGCCACCTGGAACAATGGGCTCAAGCTCAGGCTGCGCTCTGGCTGCAGCGCTTCGACCAGTTGCTCGAAGGGCAGGTCCTGATGGGCCTGGGCTTCCAGGGCCCGCTTTTTCACCTGGGCCAACAATTGGCGCACGCTGACGTGACCATCGATCTCGGCCTTGAGTACCTGGGTATTGACGAAGAAGCCAACCAGACGCTCGGTTTCCACACGGTTGCGGTTGGCAATCGGCACGCCAACGCGAATGTCCTGTTGGCCGCTGTAGCGGTGCAGCAGCGCCTGATAAGACGCCAGCAACAGCATAAACAGGGTCACCCCTTCACGCTGAGCCAGGGCCCTGAGGTCGTCGAGCAGCGGGCTCGACAGGTCAATGGACAAACGCGCGCCACGATGGCTCGGTACCGCCGGGCGCTGATAATCGAACGGCAGCTCCAGCACCGGTTGCTCACCGCCCAGCAGCTCGCGCCAGTAGCTCAGTTGACGCGCCTTCTCGCCCGCCTCCATCCACTGGCGTTGCCACACCGCGTAATCGGCATATTGAATCGGCAGCGCCGGCAATTGCAGGCGCTGGCCCTGACTGCAAGCGCCATAGAGCTGCACCAGCTCGTCGACCATCACCTGCATCGACCAGCCATCGGAAATGATGTGGTGCTGTACCAGCACCAGCACATGCTCATCTTCGGCCAGGCGTAGCAGGTTGACCCGCATCAGCGGCCCCGCACGCAGGTCGAAAGGTTGCGCGATACAGGCTTGCAGTGTGGCTTCAAGGTGCGCTTCATCGGTGTCGAGCACGGCCATGGCAAGGTGTACCTGCGGGCTGATCACCTGCACAGTGCGCTCGGCTTCCTGGAGCAGATGGGTGCGCAGGCTCTCGTGGCGAGTGACCAGGGCATCCAGGGCCTGTTGCAGCGCATCGACATTCAACGACCCCCGCAGACGCAATGCACTGGGCATGTGATACGCCGCACTGGCCGGGTCCAGTTGCCACAGAAACCATTGGCGCTCCTGGGCATAGGACAGTGCCAGCGGCTGCTCGCGCGACACGCTGACCATCGGCGGCGCGGTGTCGGCCTGCACGTCCGCGCACGCCACGGCAAACGCTTGCAGCGTCGGCTGTTCGAACAAGGCGCGCAATGGGACTTCCCGCTTGAGGTCGTGGCGCACCCGAGAGATCACCTGGGTGGCCAGCAAGGAGTGGCCGCCGCGTTCGAAAAAGTGGTCATCCAGCCCCACCGATTCGACCTGCAACACCGCCTGCCAGATGGCCGCCAGTTGCTGTTGCAGCGGGGTTTGCGCGGCACGGTAGGCCTGGGGCGATTGGCTCAGGTCCGGGGCCGGCAGTGCGCGGCGGTCGAGTTTGCCGCTGGGGTTCAAGGGCAGCGCATCGAGCACCACCCAGTGCGCGGGCACCATGTAGTCCGGCAGGGAGCGTTGCAAGGTCGCCGCCAGGGCCTGGGTATTCAGCCGCTGCTCCAGGGCCGGCACGACGTAGGCCACCAGTTGCGCACCGGTCGCGCTCGGCTGGGCGATCACGGCCGCCTCACGTACCTGCGGCAAGCCTTGCAGATGGGCTTCGATTTCGCCCATTTCGATACGGAAGCCGCGCACTTTGACTTGATGGTCGATACGCCCCACATACTCCAGTACGCCCGCCGCGTTGTAGCGGGCCAGGTCGCCACTGCGGTAGAGCCGCGCACCCGGCGTGCTGGAAAACGGGTCGGGCAGGAAGCGTTCAGCGGTCAGCGCCGCGCGGTCGAAGTACCCCTGGGCCAGGCCGACTTCGGCGCCGATGCACAGCTCGCCGACGCCTTCGCTGTCCAGCAGGTCGAAGGCACTGTCGAGCACATACAGCCCACGGCCTTCGATGGCGCGGCCAATCGGTACGCCAAACGCTTCGCTGGCATCCGCCAGTTGGCAGGTGTGCACGCTGGACACCACGGTGGCCTCGGTCGGTCCGTAGGTGTTGACCAGGCGCACAGCGCCCAACCCAGCGGCGTGCCAGGCGCGCAGCCCTTCCACCGACATCGCCTCGCCCCCCACATGCACCTGGCGCAGGTTGCCCAGCGTGCGGCCATCCACGGCGCATTCTTTGGCCAGCAGGTACCAGTAGGCCGCTGGCAGGTCGGCCAGGGTCACGCCCTGCTCGACAATTTCCCGCGCCAGTTGCCCGGCGTCCCACAACTCGTCACCGCGCATGATCAGCGCCGCGCCCATGCACAGCGGTGGGTAACACTGCTCGACAAAGCCGTCGAAGCTGAACGTGGCGAACTGCAGCACACGGTCATCGCTACGCAACTGGCTATAGCGGGCGGCGCTGTCGCAGAGCTGGCCGAGAGCGGCATGGTCGATGGCCACGCCCTTGGGCTGGCCGGTGGAACCTGAGGTGTAGATCACGTAGGCCAGGTCGGCAGCAGCGGCATGGTTGGGCGGATTGAGCGCCGAGTAGCCCGCCAGCTCCGCCCCCTCGGCACTGAAGTCCAAGCGGGCCAGGCCCTCGGGCAACGGCAGGTCGGCAAGCAGCCCGGTTTCGCTGAGCAGCAGGTTCAAGCGACTGTCGGCCAGCATGTAGGCCAAGCGCTCGGCGGGGTACTTGGGGTCCAGCGGCACATAGGCCGCGCCGCTCTTGAGCACGGCCAACAGGCTGACGATCAACTGCGGACCACGGCGACACGCCAGGCCCACGCGCTGGCCGGGAGCAACGCCAAGCTCCAGCAGACGATGAGCCAGACGGTTGGCTCGCGCGTTGAGCTGTGCGTAGCTCAACTGTTCGTTAGCCGCCTGCACGGCCAGTGCGTCGGGGGTGCTGGCGGCCTGGGCGGCGATGCGTTCATGCACGCGCGCGCGGCTCTGGGCAGCGGCAGCTGATTGACTGCGGGCGAGTAGTTCGCGCCGGGTGTCGGGCGCCAGCAGCTGCAGGCTGCCCAACGGCACCTGGGCATCGGCGAGCAGTTGCACCAGCAGATGCCGCAGGTTGGCGCCCAGTCGGCCGACCTGCTCGGCACTCAAACGTGCACGGTCGTAGCTGAATTCCAGGCGCAGGCTCGCGCCTAGCTCTATGCCCAGGGTCAGCGGGTAATGGGTGCGTTCGTGGTTGTGCAACGGTCCGAACGTCAGCCCGGCGGGCGCGCCCTGTTTGAGAGCTTCGGCCACCGGGAAGTTTTCGAATACCAGCAAGGTATCGAACAGCGCGCCCTGTTGGCCGGCCCAGCCTTGAATGTCATAGAGCGGCACGTATTCGTGATCGCGCAGGCTCAGGTTGAGGGTTTGCAACGCGCTGAGCCAATCGGCGGCCGACTGCGAAGGCGACGCCGCGCTGACGATGGGCAAGGTATTGATAAACAGGCCCAACTGCTGCTCGATCCCCGGCAACGGTGCCGAACGCCCGGCCACCGTGGCACCGAAGGCCACGCAGGCTTGGCCGGTGTAACGCTGCAGCAGCAAGGCCCAGGCGCCTTGCAGCACGGTGTTAAGGGTGACTTTACGTGCGCGGGCGAATTCACCGAGGGCGCGGGTGAAGTCGGCGTCCAGCACCATGGGGTAATCGGCCATGCCGGTGCCGTTGGCGGGCACACGCAGCGCATCGGCCAGCAGAGTCGGCGCCTCAAGAGGTGCCAAGGCCGCTTTCCAGAACGCTTCGCCGCTGGGTTGTTGCTGCAACCAGCCGAGGTAATCGCGGAACTGCCCCGCCGGCGCAGGGACGGCATGGCCGGCGTAGTGAGCGATCACTTCGGCAAGCAACTGGGCGTTACTCCAGCCATCCATCAGGATGTGGTGACTGGTGAATATCAGGTGCCACCCGTGGCCGGCGCCGCGCACCAGCATCAGGCGAAAAAGCGGCGCCGCGTCGAGGGCAAAGCCCTTGTCGCGCTCGGCTTCGGCCAGTGCATCCAGATCGGCGCCCGTGTCTTCGATCACCTGCAACTGCAAATCGACATGGCGCCGGATCAGTTGATGGGCGCTGTGCAGGCCCAACCAATGAAAGCTGCTGCGCAGGATGTCATGGCGGTCCAGGGCGGCCTGCCAGGCACGTCCGAACGCCAGCAGGTCCAGGCCTTCGATATCCAGGCGCAGTTGGTTGATATAGGCCTGGGCCTCGGGTTCGTACAAGCTGTGGAACAGCATGCCCTGCTGCATCGGCGACAGCGGGTAGAGATCGGCAATCTGCGCCCCCGCCACAGGCAACCCGTCCAATTGCGCCTGGCTCAGGCGCGCCAGGGGGAAATCCGACGGCGTGACCTGCCCCGCCGGTGTGGCGCAGCACAGCTTGATCACGGCCTTGAGTTCGGCGGCATAGTCGTCCGCCAGACGCTGAACGGTCGCCACGTCGAACATCTCGCTGCTAAAGCCCCAACGCAACGCCAGCTCGCCACCGTACACCTGCCCTTCCACTGTCAGCCAGTTGGCCAACGGTGCCTCGGGGTCCTGGGCCTGGCCGCTGCCCTGTGGCGAAGGGACGAATAGCGCCGCCTCGTCGAACTGGCGGTCGAATTGGCCCAGGTAGTTGAAGGTAATGCGCGGCGCGGCCTGGCTCGCCAGGCTTGCACGCGCGTCCGGGGTGCCGAGGTAGCGCAGCAGGCCATAACCGATGCCTTTGTGCGGCACGGCGCGCAGCTGCTCCTTGACCGCCTTGATCGCGCTCGACAACTCGCCGCAGGCCTGCAAGCGCAGCGGGAACAGGCTGGTGAACCAACCGACGGTGCGGCTCAGGTCGAGGCTGTCGAACAGGTCTTCCCGGCCATGGCCTTCCAGTTGGATCAACGCCGCAGGTTGCTGGCTCCAACGGCTGATGACGCGCGCCAGGGCGGTCAGCAGCAGGTCGTTGACCTGGGTGCGATAGGCCGCTGGAGCATCCTGCAAGAGCTGGCGGGTGTGCTCGGCGTCGAGGCGGATTTCAAGGGTGCGGCCCAGGCGGTTTTGCAGGCCACCGTGAGGGTTGTCGCAGGGCAGCTCCGTCGCCATGGACTGCGCCTGCCAGTACGGCAGTTGGGCATCAAGGGTCAGTGCATGGGCCTGCAACTGCTGCGCCCATTGTTGGTAGGCGCTGGTTTTGGCTGGCAATGCGGCGTGGCGATAAGCCTGTTGCAGATCGTCCAGCAGTACGCGCCAGGACACGCCGTCGACCACCAGGTGATGGATTACCAGCAGCAGCTGCTGTGTGCCATCGGTCATTGTCAGCAGCACGGCGCGCAGCAACGGGCCGCGTGCCAGGTCCAGGCTGCGCTGGGCCTCATCGCACAGTGCGGCCAGCTCGTTATCGTCGGCGACCTGGGTTTGCCACAATGCTGCCTCAGTGATCGGCGCGGCGTGCTGTTGCTGCCATTGGCCGTCCTGCTCGACGAAGCGCAGGCGCAGGGCATCGTGGTGGTTGATCAACCGGGTCAGGGCCGCTTCCAGGCGTGCCGGTACCAAGGCTTCGCGCGGGGTCAGCAGCAGCGATTGGTTCCAGTGCTGACGCGCCGGGATCGCCTGCTCGAAGAAGCTGGCCTGCACTGGGGTCAGGATTACGTCGCCGCTGACAGGGCCTTGGTCGATCACAGCCAGTTGCTCAAAGCTCGCGACCTGCGCCAGGCCGCGCACGCTCTGGTACTGGAACAGGTCCCGCGGGCTGAGGCGGATACCGGCCTGACGCGCGCGGCTGACCACCTGGATGGAGATGATCGAATCGCCGCCCAGTTCGAAAAAGTTGTCGTCCAGGCCGACCTGGGATACGCCGAGCACATCACTCCAGATCGCCGCCAGCGCCTGTTGCATGGGATTCTGCGGGGCGCTGTAAGCCTGCTGGGGCGCGGCGTCCGGCAGCGGCAAGGCTTTACGGTCGAGCTTGCCGTTGGCGGTCACCGGCAGTTTGGCCAGGTGCACCCAATGGGTCGGCACCATGTATTCCGGCAGGCTGTTGAGCAGCCAGCCCTTGAGGTCGTCCGGCGCGTCACCCTGCGGCACCAGATAGGCCACCAATTGCTTGCCGCCCTGCACCAGCACCACGGCTTCGCGCACTGACGGGTGCTGCAACAGACGTGTTTCGATTTCCCCCAGCTCGATACGCAGCCCCCGTAGCTTGACCTGATGATCGAGGCGTCCGAGGTATTCGATCACCCCATCGGCACGCTGGCGCACACGGTCGCCGGTCCGGTACAGACGCGCCCCCGCGGCGAACGGGCTGGGCACGAAGCGCTCGGCGGTCAGCGCGCCACGCCGATGGTAACTGCGTGCCAGGCCAGCGCCGCCCAGGTACAGCTCGCCGGATACCCCGGCGGGCAGCGGGTTGAGCTGGGCGTCGAGCACGTAGGTGCCGAGGTTGGCAATAGAACGGCCGATAGGTACACAGTCGGCGCCTTCGTCGACGCAGGTCCAGTGGGTCACATCGATGGCGGCTTCGGTCGGGCCGTAAAGGTTGTACAGGCCGGCATTCGGCAGCTTGGCGAACACCTGCTGCTGCGCCTCCAGCGGCAAGGCTTCGCCGCTGCACACGATGCGTTTGAGGCTCGCGCAACCCTGCACGCCCGGCTCGTGGATAAACGCTTGCAGCATCGACGGCACAAAGTGCACGGTGGTAATGGCATGGCGTCCGATGCTCTCGATCAGGCGCGCCGGTTCACGGTGTTCGCCGGGGGCAGCAACCACCAGGCGCGCGCCGGTCATCAGCGGCCAGAAGAACTCCCAGACCGACACGTCAAAGCTGAATGGCGTCTTCTGCAACACCGCGTCGCGCACGCCCAAGCCATAGGCTTGCTGCATCCAGCACAGCCGGTTGACCAAAGCGCGATGGCTGTTACCGGCCCCCTTGGGCTTGCCGGTGGAGCCGGAGGTGTAGATCACGTAGGCCAGGTTCAGCGCGTGCACGGTCACTTCGGGCGATGCGCTGCTGTAGCCCTCCAGCCAATCGGCAGGCTGATCGAGGGCAATCGCCCGGATACCCGCAGTGGGCAACGACGGCAGCAGGCTCTGCTGGGTAAGCAGCAGTTGGACGCCGCTGTCTTCAAGCATGTAGGCCAGGCGCTCCCGGGGGTATTCAGGGTCAAGCGGTACATAGGCGCCGCCCGCCTTGAGAATCGCCAGCAGGCCGATGACCATCTCCATCGAACGCTCGGCGCAGATCCCGACCAATCTATCCGGGCCAACGCCCTGCTCGATCAACGCGTGGGCCAAACGGTTGGCGCGGGTATCGAGCTGGGCATAGCTCAAGGTGGTATCGCCGAACTGCAAGGCCGGGGCATCCGGGGTGGCGCGTACCTGGTCTTCGATCAGGTGGTGGATGCCGCGCTCGGTGGGATAGGTTTGCGCGGTCTGGTTCCAGGTGTGGGTTACGCGTTGAAGTTCGTCGGCGTCCAGCATCGGCAACTCGCCGATACGCTGCTCGCCATCGCCCACCATGGCGTGCAGCAGGCTGATCCAGTGGCGGGCCATACGCTCGATGGACGGTGCGTCGAACAGGTCGTTGGCGTAGGTCAGCGCGGCGTGCAGGGTGCCGGATTTTTCGTAGGTATCCAGGGTCAGGTCGAACTGGGTAGTACGGCCTTGCCATTCCACCAGGGCCAGCTCCAGGCCCGAGGCGGTGCTGACCGAGGCGATATCGGCCACCACCGGCTGGTGGTTGTACATCACCTGGAACAGCGGCGTATGGCTCAGGCTACGTTCGACGTGCAGCGCTTCCACCAGGCGCTCGAAGGGCAATTCCTGATGGGCCTGGGCGCCGAGGGCATGCTCCTTGATGGCTTGCAGCAGTTCGGCGACGCGGGTTTGCCCGGTCAATTCGGTGCGCAGCACCTGAGTGTTGACGAAGAAGCCAATCAGCCCCTCGACTTCCGTGCGGTTGCGGTTGGCGATCGGCACGCCGACGCGGATATCACCCTGGCCGGTATAGCGATGCAGCAGCACGTTGAATGCACCCAGCAACAGCATGAACAGAGTGACATTGTGGCGCTGCGCACAACTGCGCAATTGCGCGGCAAGGTCCGCATCAATCGCGAAGTGATGGCGAGTGCCCTGATAGCTGGGCATAGCCGGGCGCGGACGGTCGGTGGGCAGTTCCAGCACTGGGTGCTCATCCCCCAGGCGCGCCTGCCAGTAATCCAGTTGCCGCGCCTGCTCCCCCGCTTCCAGCCAGCGGCGCTGCCACAGGGCGTAGTCGCTGTATTGGATCGGCAGCGGTGGCAGTCGGGGTGTTTCGTTGCGTTCGTAGGCGTCGTAGCTGCGGATGAATTCGTCGATCAGCACGTTCATCGACCAACCGTCGGAGACGATATGGTGCAGGGTCAGCAGCAGCACATGCTCCTGTTCGGCGAGTTTGAGCAGTTGCACGCGCAGCAGCGGACCGTGTTCCAGATCGAACGGCAACAGCGACTGGCGCACCGCCGCGTCGCTCACCGCTTGCTCCCGTTCGGCCAGCGGCAGGTCGCTCAGGTCGAGCGGCTCCACCGCCACCGATGGCTCAATGGCCACCTGGGACAAGCGTTCATCAGCCTGGCGCTGAAACACCGTGCGCAGGGTTTCGTGGCGCTCGACCAGACTGGCGAACGCCTGCTCCATAGCCCGCAAGCTCAGCGTGCCTTTGAGCCGCACCGCGCCCGGCAAGTTATAGGCGCCACTGGCCGGGTCCAACTGCCAAAGAAACCACATGCGCTGCTGCGCGTAGGACAATGCCTGGCGATCTTCCGCCTGCACCCCGGCCGGAATCGGAAACCGCGAAAACTCCACGCCTTCTGTCTGTAAGGCCTGCAGGAACCGCTGGCGCTTTTCCAGGGGCAACCCGATAAACCGGCGAGCAAGTTTCAAGGAGTCTTCAGCATTCATTTCTTGGGATCCGGAGCAATAGGCAGGAAGCACAAAGGCACGTCGTCCCTATAAAACGAATCGCGAAAGGAAAAATTAGCGAGGGGATGCAGGCGCGAAACCGAGCGTCATCAAGGGTTACACCTGTGACGGGAAAGATGCACTTAACCGAGCTAGCATTGACGCAAACCACTCTCTGCAACTACATTTAGTTACACGCAAGGAACGCCGTGTCCAAAAATGAAAAGCTGCTGGCCAAACTGCTCAATGAGCAAATGGCATTTACATGGCCCGAACTCGTCACGCTGCTGCGTCGCCTGGGCTACACACAGATCGAAGGGGCTGGAAGCCGCGTCAAGTTCGACAGTGGCGACCCCACTGCCATGATCACGCTGCACAAGCCTCACCCTGGCAACGAACTGAAGCACTACATTCGACGCCAGATCATCGAACAATTGAAATCAGGAGAACTGATTCAGTGAACAACCAACTCAAATACAAAGGCTACATCGGCTCTATCGAGGCCAGCCTTGAAGACAACTGCCTGTTCGGCAAGATCCTGTTCATCAAGGCACTGATCAGCTACGAAGGAAAAACCGTCGCTGATTTGGATGCCGCTTTTCAGGCGGCCGTGGACGACTATCTCGTGACGTGCCAGAACCTTGGTCAAACCCCGGAAAAGCCCTGCAAGGGCTCTTTCAATGTGCGGGTTGGGCATGACCTGCATTTGGCTGCGGCGCTGGCGGCGACCCGCAAGAAAGTCACGCTCAATGACCTGACGCGTCAGGCGCTGAATGAGTTCCTGCAACATCACTTCGCAGAACTTCACCCCAGCGCATAGCAAACTACCCCAACCGCCGATACCCCAGTAATGCCGCCCCCAGCACCACGCCTCCCGCGGCCAGCGCCACCCAGAACCCGCTGGCGGCACCGAAGTGGTCGATCATCCAGCCGGAACTCGCGGCGCCAATGGCTACCCCGATGCTCAGGCCGGTGATCAGCCAGGTCATGCCTTCGGTCAGGCGGCTGGGCGGGACGAGGCGTTCCACCAGGGCCATGGAGACGATCAGCGTTGGCGCGAAAAACAGCCCGGAGATAAAAATCGCCACGGCCAGGCCGGGGATATTGCTTACCCACAGCAACGGCACGGTGGTCAGCGCCGTCGCCGCCCCGCAAGCGAGGAACTGCCGAGGCAAGGACGCCTTGAACTTGAGCGCGCCGAAGGCCAGCCCGGCCAGGCACGAGCCGATGGCGTACACCGACAGCACAATGCTCGCCGCCGCCGGTTGGCCCTGCTGCTGGGCGAACGCCACGCTGACCACATCCACCACACCGACGATCACGCCCATGGCCAGCAGCAGGATCATCAGGATCAGCACCGAGGGCGACGCGATCAGCCAGCGGCCATGATGATCCTGATGCGCATGCACCGACGGTTCGGTCTCGCGCTGCAACACGAAGGTGGTGACACCTACGGCCAGCAGCAGCGCCGCCGCTAACGGCCCGGCTTCGGGAAACACTACGACGCTCAGCCCGACCGAAATCGGCGGGCCGATGATAAAGCACACCTCGTCGAGCACCGACTCCAGGGCAAACGCCGTGCGCAATCGGGGTTGGCCGCGATACACCTCGGTCCAGCGTGCTCGCACCATGGCTGACATATTCGGCATGCAGCCGCACAGCGCGGCAAATACAAACAGGGTCCAGGTCGGTGCCTGCAGGCGCGTGCATAACAACAACAGTAATAACGCGCCGCCGCCAATCAACGCGGCGATCGGCAGCACCCGACCCTGCCCGTAGCGATCCACCAGGCGCGAGACCTGGGGCGCACAAAACGCCGTGGCCAGGGCAAACACCGCCGCCACCGAGCCCGCCAGGCCATAGCCACCCTGCACTTGCGAGAGCATGGTGATCAGGCCGATACCGGTCATCGACACCGGCATGCGCGCAAGCATGCCCGCCAGCACAAAGGCGCGGGCGCCGGGAACCTGGAATAAATCCGCGTAAGGGTTTGCCATGACTCAGACGCCTTCTGTGCTGAATGTGCGCATTTTTTCCATCACACCAACCGTTTGATCTGCTTATGCCGCCATACCAACCGGTAATACGCGGTCTGCAGCCCGAGCATCGCCAGGTAGGTGACCGGGAAGGCCATCCACACCCCTTCCAGACCGAAATGCGCATTGAACAGGTAGGCCATCGGCAACTCGACGCACAGCACGCAGAAAATCGAAATCGCTACCGGCATCAGCACCACGCCACTGGCGCGCATGATGCCCCCCACCACAGCCTGAAAGCCGAACACCAGGATGCTCCACAACATGATATGCAACAGGTGTTCAGCGTTGACCCGCGCCTGCGCCTCAGTGATGAACAGCCCCAGCAACCAGTGCGACAGTGCATAGCCGAGCACAATCAGACCGCCGGTCAGGCAGGTGTTGATCAGCAGGCCGGTGCGCAGGATCGGGCCGATGCGCTCCAGGCGCCCGGCGCCGATTGCCTGGGCGCCGAGTATCGAGGCCGTGATGGCTATCGACAAGGCCGGGAACTGCACGTAGTTGACGATCTGCGTCACCGCGCCATAAGCCGCAGTGGCTTGGGAGCCGTGGCCGTTGACCAGCGCCAGGATGACCAATTCCGACAGCGACAACACCACCATTTGCAGGCCGGTGGGCAAGCCGATACGCAGCACTTTGCCGAGAATCGCGCGGTCCAGGCGTAAAGCCGCAAGTAACTCGCGATCCGGCGCCATCACATGCTGTTTGCGGCGCAGGCGCAGGATCAAAAACAGCATCGCCGCCCCGTTGCCCACCAGACCGGCGTACACCGCGCTCTGGATGCCCAAGGGCGGCAGGCCGACCCAGCCGCCAATCAACGCGGGAGTCAGCAGCAGGCCCACCAGGGTCGAGACCATCAGCGCCAGCAAGGGTGAAATGGTGTCACTGACGCCGCGCAACAGTTGGGTGTAGAGGATGAACACCAGCAGCAACGGCATGATCAGCATCATCATCCGCGCATAGCCGACCGCATCGTCGAGCACATCCAGCGGCGTGCCAAGGGCCTGTAACGCCGAGCGCGCAAACAGACTGCCCAGCACCGCCGCACTCACGCCCACCAGCGCGCCCAGGGCCAGCGTAGCGCCGGTGATGGACTTGACCATCGCGGTTTCCTGAGCACCCCACGCCTGGCCGATCAACACCGACGCGCCCGCCCCCAGGCCGATCACCAGGGCGATGAAAAAAAACACCACCGGGAACATCCCCGACACTGCTGCCAGGGCCTGGGTGCCGAGCATTTGCCCGACATAGATGCCATTGAGGGTGCCGGACAAACTTTGCAGGAAGTTGGACAGCACCATCGGTGCGAGAAAGATCAGGTAGACCTGCCACAGCGGACGTTGCAAAGGGCTTTGCATGAAAAAACCGGGCCTCGGAGAGCTAGAGCGTCCGAGGGTTATACCGTAATTGGATCCTATCTTCCCGTGCTTTATCCGGTCACGGCCCATGAAGGTCCTGATGGGTCGAGTGGGGTCATCGCTGAGCGTCCTGCAATTGGCCAAATACGATTAATGGTGCGGCCTACATCGTAGGCAGCACCTTGATTGTCATATTCGATCCAGTAACGATTGATGACCTGTCTGCTTTAAATCACTTGGTCGACATGCTGCATCTTCAGGCGCATCTCGTTACTTGGACAGACGCTCAACGGTGTCGCGCCCTATGATTGTGTCGGGTTTATCACTTTCGTCCATAGAGTCCATTTTTCGATTGAACGAAGGACGACTGATGATCTCAAGGGCCAACAAAGTCAGCCGATCACTGACCGGATCCCCCGTCAGAGGCTTTGCTGCAACGTCGCGAAGCGATTCCTGAGTTATTTTGTTGTTTTCGTTAGGCTTGAAATAATCAAAATTATTACCCAACTCCAAGGCCAGATCTGAGTCTTTGGCATTCTTAAAATTAGAAGCGACCTCAGCATTCTGTGGGCTCATGCCGTTCTCCATTGGAGAATAATTACGGGCCCAGCTGTCGCCATACCCACTCTCGATACGCTGACGCTGCATGCAGTCGTTAGGCATCTCCAATCCCTCGGACATTCCGCGCATGCTGGAGAAAACATCTTCCGCGTCATACAGAGCCATAGCCTCGAACACGTCTGTCGGAAAGATACGATCACTCTGCCAGCCGCGATTGATGGCGCCATCGTGCTTGCTGTCCAACCGGACATTTTGGGTGATCTCCCGGGCGAGCATTGTCATCCGATCGTGAAAGAAATCGCCGCTCATTGGACGCTCGCCAGTGCGCGCAAGTGCGTCACGCGAAACGAAACGCGATCCTGGCTCTGCGAAACGAGATTCTGGCTCTGCGAAATAGCCGAAGTTGTTTGCAAACTCTCCCAAAATACGCGACGGAGTCATGCCTCCATTGTCATAGGCAGACTGACCTGCACCAAGCAATTGGCCATTGCTAACGGGCATTGGGTTGTAGGTAAATTCATTGTTAAAGAAATTTCGCGCAGGCGGACAAAACACGTTCATAGTCGTTCCTCGTTAATAGAGTCTTTCACTATTAACCCAGGCAAACCCTACACTGGGTCAACGCCGCATGTGTGGCGGCCTATAACTCAACAGTTCCAGCGATCCGTCGTGAAAGTACTATCGACTGCACGAACAGTAGGTTTTCCTACTCAGACCAAAGCCAAGACCGCAGTGAGAAATACCTCTACGACAGAGTAGGGATAGCCTTCCGTCCAAGCATCGCCAGGCTCAATCGCCAAACGTCTTCGACGGCCTACGCAACGTCGGATCAAAGGGATTGAGCCTCGGCCCGATGGCGGCGGCTTCGCGCTTGAGCAACTCCACCACCATCGGCAAGCGGCTCGGCCCCAAGCGATCACTGATGGTCGCCACACTCAACGCAGCCACCGCGTGCCCCTCGCGATTGAGGATCGGTACCGCCAGGCCCGCCATGCCTTCCAGCACCCCGGTATTGCGCGCCGCATAGCCCAGGGTGCGCACGTTCTCCACTTCCGACCGCAGCAGCACTTCGTCGTAGAGGTGAAAGTCCTTGAGCCGGGGCAGGTTGTAGCGGATCACGGTTTCGCGTTCTTCCTCCGGCAAGTAGGCCAGGATGGCCAGGCTGCCCTGCCCCACACCCAGGGCGACGCGCCCACCGATGTCGCCGGTGAAGGTGCGGATCGGGTACGGACCTTCGCTGCGGTCCAGGCAAATCGCATCGAAGCCGCTGCGCGCCAGCAAAAACAGCGAATCGCCCAAGGAGGCGCTCAGGCGCAACAGACTCGGTCGCACCAGGTCGCGCAGGTTGCCGGTCTTGCCCGCATTGGCCGCCAGGGCGAAGAACTCCAGGCTCAGGCGATAGCGCTTGCTGCGCGCATCCTGCTCCACCATGCCCTCTTCCACCAGGCTGCGTAGCAGGCGGTGGGTGGTGGGTTGCGAAAGGCCGACCTGTTGCGCGAGCTGTGTCACCCGTTCGCCGCCCTCGCAGACTTCGCCCAATGCGCGCAACAACGCAAACACGCGCGACACAGCACCGGCGCCAACTTCCTTGAGATTCTCATTCCGCTCAGTGGAATCCATACCGCATATTCTCGCTATTAATTCTGTTGAATGAATAAAACTGAAAAAAGTAGTTCGTTCAGTGAAATTCCATCTTTCGCGCATCCTAGTCTTCGTCCTAATCTGCGTCCACAGGGGCGAAAACGAACAACACGCGGCAGCCGACTCAAGATCGAGCGCCAACGCACCCGCAGTACGCTTTTCGCATCTGCCCAAAACAAAAAAAGCGCGTTTCGACGCGACTGAAAAAGGTGGAACGCAGACATGGCATTTCTCCAACTCAACGCCTTGAGCAAACGCTACGGCGCCGTCGACGCCGTGGTCGCCACCGACCTGGCCGTGGAAAAAGGCGAGTTCGTTTCCCTGCTCGGCCCTTCGGGCTGTGGCAAGACCACCACCCTGCAAATGATCGCCGGCTTCGTCGAGGTGACCAGCGGCCAGATCCTGCTGGATGGGCGCGACATCACCCACGCCAAGCCCGCCAGCCGTGGCCTGGGCGTGGTGTTCCAGAGCTACGCGCTGTTCCCGCACATGAGCGTGCGCGACAACGTCGCCTTCGGCCTGAAGATGCGCAAAGTGCCCGCCGCCGAGATCGCCAGCAAGGTCAAGACCGTGCTCGACCTGGTGCGCCTGGCTCCCCACGCCGAGCGTTACCCGCGTGAGCTGTCCGGCGGCCAGCGCCAACGCGTGGCCCTGGCGCGCGCCTTGGTGATCGAACCGCCAGTGCTGCTGCTGGATGAGCCGCTGTCCAACCTCGACGCCAACCTGCGCGAAGAGATGCAGTTCGAGATCCGCCGCATCCAGTGCGCGGTAGGCATCACCACGCTGATGGTCACCCATGACCAGGCCGAAGCGCTGTCCATCAGCGACCGCGTGGTGGTGATGGAGGCCGGCCGCGTGACCCAGATCGACGCGCCCTACACCCTCTACGAACACCCGCGCACACGCTTTATTTCTGACTTCGTAGGCAAGGCCAACCTGTTGCCCGGCGATTACGACGCCCTCGGCACGCCGCAAGTGCGGCAGGAAAGCGGCGACGGCGAACTGACCCTCAGCCTGCGCCCGGAGAAAATCCAACTGGTGAATGCCGGCAGCGGCCGCCTGCAAGGCCAGGTGCTCGACCGCTTCTTCTTCGGCAGCCAATGGCTGTACCGCATCCACACTTCGCTGGGTGAAATCACCGTGGTGCGCGCCAACGATGGCAGCGCACCGCTGGGCAACGGCGCAGCGGTGGGCCTTGAGTGGCCGGCCGAGTTGCTGCGGGTGCTGGCTGCCGACGAGGTACGCCCATGAGTCGGGGCTATCTGCTGTCACTGCCGGCGCTGCTGCTGTTTACCGGGCTGCTGATCCTGCCGTTGGGGCTGACCCTGGTGCTGTCGTTCAACGTGTTCGACTACCAAGTGGGGGTGAAGGCCGATGAGTGGACCCTCGCCCATTACCTGGCGCTGTTCAGCGATGCGTATTTCTACGAGATCTTCTGGCGCACGTTCTGGATCAGCGCGTTGGTCACCTTGCTGTGCGTGGTGATCGGCGTGCCGGAGGCCTACATCCTCAGCCGCATGGGCACACCGTGGCGCTCGATCTTTCTGATCCTGATCCTCACCCCGCTGCTGATATCGGTGGTGGTGCGCGCGTTCGGCTGGAGCCTGCTGTTGGGGGCCGATGGCCTGGTCAACCAATTGATTCAACTACTCGGCGGGCGCCCGGTGAAGCTGTTGTACACGCCGTTCGCGGTGATCATCGCGCTGGTGCATGTGATGCTGCCGTTCATGATCATTCCGGTATGGACCTCGCTGCAAAAGCTCGACCCGTCGGCCGAGCAGGCGGCGCTGTCCCTTGGCGCCAGCCAGGCCACGGTGATGCGCAAGATCGTGTTACCCCAGGTGATGCCGGGGTTGCTGTCCGGCACCCTGATTGTGTTCGGCCTGGCCGCCAGTTCGTTCGCGATCCCCGGCCTGCTCGGCGGACGCCGCCTGAAAATGGTCGCCACCGTGGTGTACGACCAGTACCTCTCGGAACTCAACTGGCCCATGGGCGCGACCATCGCGGTGGTGCTGTTGCTGGTCAATCTGCTGATCATGCTGAGCTGGAACCGCCTGCTCGAAAGCCGTTACAAAAAGTCCCTGGGGGTTTAGACACATGTCCAGAAACGGTCCTTTGGCCCTCGGCTTCCATGGCTTGGTGGTGCTGTTCATGATGGCGCCGCTGGTGGTGGTATGCCTGGTGGCGTTTACCCCGGAGAACACCTTGAGTCTGCCGACCGAGGGTTTCTCCCTGCGCTGGTTCCGCGCGGTGTTCGAGCGTGCCGACTTTATCCAGGCGTTCTACAACAGCCTGATCCTGGCGTTCAGCGCCGCGACCCTGGCCACGCTGATCGCAGTGCCGGCGGCGTTGGCGATCAGTCGCTACTCGTTTCCGGGGCGCGACTTTTTCAGCGCCTTGTTCCTGTCGCCGATCATCATTCCGCACCTGGTGCTGGGAGTGGCGATGCTGCGCCTGTTCGCCTTGATGGGAGTGAACGGCAGCTTCACTTGGCTGATGCTCGCCCACGTCGTGATCATCACCCCGTACGTGCTGCGCCTGGTGCTGGCGGCGGCCATCGGCATCGACCGCAGCGCCGAGCAGGCCGCCGAATCCTTGGGGGCCGGTCGCTTTACGCTGTTTCGCCAGATCACCCTGCCGATGATCCTGCCCGGCGTGGCCGGCGGCTGGCTGCTGGCGTTTATCAACAGTTTCGATGAAGTGACTTTGTCGATTTTCGTCAGCTCGCCGGCGACCCAAACCCTGCCGGTGCGCATGTACGTGTACGCCACCGAATCCATCGATCCGATGATGGCGGCGGTGTCGGCGCTGGTGATCGCGCTGACGGCAGCGACCATGATTCTGTTGGACCGGGTCTACGGCCTGGACCGCGTACTGGTGGGGAAACATTGATGGGCCTGTTCAAACGCTTGGCCGAAACCGCGCGCCCTGTGGTCGCGTTTACCCTCGACGGTCAGCCGGCCAGCGCCTTGCTCGGCGACACCCTGCTGACCGCCGTGCTGACCTGCAGCGAGCACCTGCGCGGCAGCGACTTCAGCGCCGAGCGCCGCGCCGGGTTTTGCCTGATGGGCGCCTGCCAGGATTGCTGGGTGCGGCTGGAGGACGGCCGGCGCGTGCGGGCCTGTTCGACCCTGCTGGAAGAAGGCCAGGCGATCCGCCGTGATCCGGGGCGTACCGCATGAAGCCGGTGGTGATTGTGGGCGCAGGCCCGGCGGGCATCAGCGCGGCGCGCACCCTGCTCGATTACGGCATCCGCGCCTGCCTGGTGGACGAAGGGCTGCGCGGCGGCGGGCAGATTTATCGGCGCCAACCCGAAGGCTTCCAGCGTACCGCCCAGCAGCTCTATGGCTTCGAAGCGGGCAAGGCCCAGGCCGTGCATCGCACCCTGGATGAGTTGGCCCCCTTGATCGACTATCGGCCACGCACCCTGGTGTGGAATGCCGAGGACCAGCGCCTGGACCTGCTCACGGATAACCGCGCCGACAGCGTCGAGTATTCGCGGCTGATCGTCGCCACTGGTGCCACTGACCGTATCCTGCCGGTGCCGGGTTGGACCTTGCCCGGTGTCTACAGCCTGGGCGCGGCGCAGATCGCCTTGAAGTACCAGGGCTGCGCCATCGGTGAGCGGGTGGCGCTGTGTGGCAGCGGGCCTTTGTTGTATTTGGTGGCGTACCAATACGCCAAGGCCGGCGCGACGGTGGTAGCGGTGCTCGACAGCGCACCGTTCAGCGCCCAGTGCCGCGCACTGCCGGCCCTGCTCGGGCAACCGGCGACGCTGGCCAAGGGCATGTACTACCGCGCCTGGCTGACGGCCCACGGGGTACCCGTGCATCAGGGCGCGACGCTGGCGCAGATCGACGGTGTGCAACGGGTCAGCGGCATTCGTTGGGGCGCCCACACCCTCGCCTGCGACGCCGTCGCCTTCGCCCATGCCCTGCGCAGCGAAACCCAACTGGCCGATCTGCTCGGTTGTGCATTCGCCTGGAACCCCTTGAACCGCGCCTGGCTGCCCACCCGCGACAGCGCCGGACGCAGCAGCGTAAACGGCGTGTACCTGGCAGGTGACGGCGCCGCAATCATGGGCGCGGACGCTGCGCAAATGGCCGGCGAACGCGCGGCGCTGGCGCTACTGGAAGACGCCGGCGTCGCCACCGATCGGCACAGGCCCGCCGTGCTGGAACAGCAATTGGCGCGCATCCAGCGCTTTCGCCTGGGGCTGGAGACCGCGTTTCCCTTTCCAGAAAAGTGGGCGGCACAAGCGCCGGACAATCTGACCGTGTGTCGCTGCGAAGAAGTCAGCGCCGGCGATATCCGCGCGGTGGTGGACGACGGTCACTGGGAGATCAACCGGGTCAAGGCCCACTGCCGCGTCGGCATGGGGCGCTGCCAGGGCCGGTTGTGTGGGTTGGCGGCAGCGGAGATTGTCGCTGAGCGCAGCGGCCGCAGCGTGGAGGACGTCGGTCGCCTACGTGGTCAAGCCCCGATCAAGCCGCTGCCGTTTGGCGTGCAGGTGCAGCCATGAGCGACGTGATCGTACTGGGAGGCGGTATTGTTGGCGCGTCGGCGGCGTTGATGCTCGCCCAAAAAGGCCAGCGCGTGACGCTGGTGGAGCGTGACTTTTGCGGCTCCCATTCCAGCGGCGTCAATTACGGCGGCGTGCGCCGCCAGGGTCGGCCCCTGCATCAATTGCCACTGTCGCAGCGCGCCCATCAGATATGGGGCGAGTTACCGGGTTTGATCGGCATCGACGGCGAATACGTGCGCTGCGGGCATCTGAAATTGGCCCGCAGCGCCGCCGATTTCGCCGCGCTGCACGCCTACGCCGAGCGCACCCGCGAGTTTGATCTGGGCCTGCAACTGCTGGATCGCGCCGAACTGCGCGCGCGTTTTCCGTGGGTGGGCGACGTGGCGGTCGGCGCCTCGCTGTGCCCGGAAGACGGGCACGCCAACCCGCGCCTGGTGTCACCGGCCTTTGCCCGCGCGGCGCAGCGTCACGGTGCGGTCGTGCACGAACAGGCCGAAGTGCTACGCATCGAGCACGATGGCCGCGTGTTCCAAGTGCACTGTGCCAATGGCCTGCACTTGCACGCGCCATGGCTGTTGAACTGTGCCGGTGCCTGGGCCGGCAGCGTCGCCGCACAGTTCGGTGAACCGGTGCCGATCACCTCGGCGCACCCGGCGATGCTGGTGACCGAGCCGCTGCCGGTAGTGATGGACGTGAGCACCGGCGTCGAAGGCGGCGGGATCTATGCGCGCCAGGTGGCGCGAGGCAATTGCATCCTGGGTGGCGGGCGTGGTTTTGCCCTCGGGCCGCGTCAGGCACGCCCCGGGCAAGCGGCAGTGCTGGAGATTCTGCGCAATGCCGCCGAGCTGTACCCGTTTCTTCAGGGCGCCCAGGCGATCCGCACCTGGAGTGGCACCGAAGGTTACCTGCCCGATCATGAACCGGTGATCGGTCCCAGCAGCACCACACCGGGTCTGCTCCACGGTTTCGGCTTTGCCGGCGCCGGGTTCCAGCTCGGCCCTGCTGTCGGTGAAGCCTTGGCAGAGATCGTCTGCTCGGGCGCCAGCCGTCAGCCCATCGAAGCGTTTTCCATCCGTCGATTCCAAGCCTGAGAGGAAAAACCATGAACCCACGTAATGCGCTGTCCTGCTTGACCCTCGCCCTGTTCGCCGCCGGTGCCCATGCCGCGCCGACGCTGTATCTGGGCATGAACGGCGGCACCATGGAACGGGTGTATGCCGATAAAGTACTGCCCGCGTTCGAGAAGGCCAACAACGTCAAAGTGGTGATCGTACCCGGCACCTCGTCGGACATTCTCGCCAAGGTCCAGGCCAATAAAAACAACCCGCAGATGCATGTGATGTTCCTCGACGACGGCATCATGTACCGCGCCATTTCCATGGGCCTGTGCGACAAACTCACGCCCAGCCCGACCCTGGAGCAAATCCCGGCCAAGGCGAAAATCAAGGACCAAGCGGTGGCCGTGACCCTGGGCGTCACCGGCCTGGGCTACAACGCCAGGCTGTTCAAGGAAAAAGGCTGGGCCGCCCCGACGTCGTGGATGGACCTGGCCGACCCACGCTTCAAGGACAAAGTGGTGTTCCAGTCCCTGGCCTCCTCCACCTTCGGCCTGCACGGCTTCTTGATGTTCAACCGTTTGCAGGGCGGCGATGAGACCAACGTAGACCCCGGCTTCAAGGCCTGGCCGAAAACCGTCGGCCCCAACGTACTGGAATACATCGCCAGCTCGGCGAAAATCTCCGAGATGGTGCAGACCGACGAAGCCGCGATCTTCCCTCTCACCCCAACCCAGGTCGCCACCCAGAAACTGCTCGGCGTACCGATGGAATATGCGCAACCCAAGGAAGGCGCGGTGGTGCTCAACGTCGCCGAATGCGTAATCGCCCGCAACGACCAGCCGGAGCTGGCGCAGAAACTCGCGGCCTACCTGCTGAGCGCCGAAGCCCAGGCGCCGGCGCTGGAGGAAGGTGACCAGATCCCCTCGAACCCGACCACGCCGACCACCGACAAAACCCGCGCGCGGGTGGAGGCGATGCAGGGTTATTTGCAAACAGCGATTTCGATTGATTGGGACCAGGTGAACCAGGCGCGACCGGAGTGGAACGCGCGGTGGAGTCGCTCGATTGAGCGGTAGAGCGCGGGGCCAGCCCGCTCACCACAGAGTTATTTCAGCCTTTGAAACGTGTGTAGAGATCTATGGCTATTGGGGCCAGATGCACCGAGTTGCCGGGTGGTGGCCCAGAGGAATTTAACTGTGGGAGGGGGCTTGCTGTGGGAGGGGGCTTGCCCCCGATGGCGGCCTGACAGCCGACCAGGATGTTGGATCAAAACGAGTACATATCCGTTGCCGCGGTCACGGCGGCTATGGGTTCCGCCCTTACGGCGGGTCACTTTTGGAAGAGCGCCAAAAGTAACCAAAAACGCTTTGCCCCACCACTCGGCACCTCGCCTAGGCTCGGTGTGCCCGTAATCCGACATTGATTTTGTGGGGGCCGCCGCCACGCGCCATCCATGGCGCGGGGCGGCTAAACCGGCATCCCTGCCGGTTCACCCCCCAAATCAATGCCGAATTCCGGCCAGCGTGGTTAACGGGGCGCCTGAGATCAAAAGCAAGAGCAAGAGCAAGAGCGGCTCGCTTCGCATCGTGGTTAGGGTTGGTGGCTGCATATTTTCGGTGACATAGCCTGAGAAAATGAGGTTCTCGTGGTGAGCGGGCTCACCACAGAGTTATTTCAGCCTTAAAACTTGTGTAGAGATCTATGGCTATGGGGCCAAATGCACCGAGTGCCGGGTGGTGGCCCAGAGGAGTTTAACTGTGGGAGGGGGCTCGCTCACCACCTGCGAGCCTGTTCACCATAAGCAAGCCCACTCGTCCCGGACAGGGTACGAGGTTAGAGGGGAACGACAGGCAGCGCGCGTTTGTGTGCGGTCTTGCGGTAGGCGCTCTCCACTATCGTGCGTACCTGCTCACTGACGGGTTCGCCCATCAGGTAGGCATCGATATCGTCATAGGTGCAGCCGTAAGCGACTTCGTCCAGTTTGCCCGGCGCCAGTTCTTCGAGGTCGGCGGTGGGGGCTTTTTTGACCAGGCTGGCCGGCGCGCCCAGTGCGGTGCCGAGCAGGCGTACCTGGGTCTTGGTCAGGCCGGACAGCGGCGCCAGGTCACAGGCGCCGTCGCCGAACTTGGTGAAGAAGCCCATCAGCGCTTCGGCGGCATGGTCGGTGCCCACCACCAGGCCGTTGTGCAGGTTGGCCACCGCGTACTGCGCGATCATACGGGCACGGGCCTTGACGTTGCCTTTGATGAAATCCACCTGCGCAGCGCTGGCTTCGCTGGCCGCCAGGCTGGCCATCAAGCCGTCGACACTGGCGGCGATATTCAGGGTGTCGATCTGGTCCGGCTTGATGAAGTCCAGGGAGGCCTGGGCATCGTGCTCATCGGCCTGGCTCTTGTAAGGCAGGCGCATGGCGATAAACCGCGCGGGATAGCCATCGTCACGCAGTTGCACGGCGGCCAGCTGGCACAAGCGGCCGGCCACCAGCGAGTCGACGCCGCCGCTGATGCCCAGCACCAGCGCTGTGCAGCCGGACTGGCGCAATGTGTGTTTGATGAAATCGATGCGGCGCTGGATTTCCTGGGGCTCACCGCCCTTGACCAGCCCGCGGTTGATGTTCAGCTCCTGAGCGATGCGGTCCTGGGTTTGCATGTCACACCTCCACTTTGCCAACGTTGAAGACTTGCGCGGCGTACTGCAAAAACGAGGCGTCTTCGCAGACGTTTTTCACCGGGTCGTCGGAGAACTTCACCACCGGTTCGCCGTGGACCCGCACCAGCTTCATCACAATGCTCAGCGGCTCCACGCCGTCCACATCGCAGGCCAGGCTGGTGCCCATGCCGAAACCGAAGCGAGCCTTGCCGCGAATATGGCGCAGGATCGGCAGGCATTTTTCGAAGTTCAGCCCATCGGAAAACATAAGGTCTTTGGTCATGGGGTCGATGCCGAGTTCCTTGTATCTGGCCAGCACTTTATCGGCCCACACGATGGGATCACCGGAGTCCTGGCGCAGGCCGTCGTAGAGCTTGGCGAAGTACAGGTCGAAATCCTTGAGGAAAAAATCGGTGCTGATGCAGTCGGTCAAGGCAATGCCGAGGCGGCCGCGGTATTCACGTACCCAGTTTTCCAGCGCGGCGTTCTGGCTTTCGCGCAGGCGCCCCAGTTGCTGGTGCACCATCAGCCATTGGTGGGCCATGGTGCCGATCAGCGGCAGGTCAAACTCGTAGGCCAGGTGGGCGTTGCTGGTACCGACAAACTGGCCGGGGAAATCGCGGCGCATGATGTCGACCACTTCGCGCTGGGCCTTGAACGACAGGCGCCGACGGGTGGAAAAATCGGACACCCGCAGGTCGGCGAGTTCGTCGCGGCTGAGGTTTTTTTCCAGCCAGTCGAATTTCTGATAGAGCTTGCGGGTGACGTCTTCCAGGGTCACGTCGGGGTATTTATCGCGGTTGCGCAGTTCGCTGACCAGGGCCAGCACCGGTTGCTCGAACATGATGCAGTGCAGCATCGGGCCGATCACGCGGATGTTGAGCTGGCCGTCCACTTCACTCACATGGATATAGCGCAGGTTGAAGCGGAACAGACCGAGGAAGCGCTCGTAGTCGGGTGTAAGGTATTCGCGAAAACGCGGGTTGAACAAAAAGCGCAGCTCGCCTTCGCGCATTTGCAGGCCAGCGAGTTTTTCCAGCTCGGCGCGCAATTCGGGGATCAAGTGGCCGAGCTTTTCCTTGGAACGTACGATGAAGTTGTATTCGACATCCACGTTGGGGTGCTGGTGCAACACCGCTTGCATCATGGTGAAGGTGTAGTAATCGGTGTCGAGCAAGCCCTGAATCACCGGGGATTCGTAGTCGTATGCACTTTCCATGGTGTCTCTCCTTAACGCGTGGCCATCGCGGCCAGTTCTTCGCGGGTGCGGCTGATAACGGCCCCCGCCTTGAGCAACTCATTGACGGCCTGCACACCGCCCTCCTCGCTGATCCCACGGCACGCCGGCAGGTGCAGGACCACTTCCAGGCCGGCCTTGAGCAGTTGCAAGGCGGTGGTCTTGACGCAGAAATCCAGGGCCAGGCCGCCGACGATCACCCGGGCCACGCCGTGGGCTTTCAAATATTCGATGACGCCAGTGGACAGCTTGTCGTGCAGGTCGTGGTAACAAGCGCCGTAGGGATGCAGGTCAGGTTCGACGCCTTTCCAGACGAAGTAATCGTAGTCATACGGGGTGGGCAGTTCGTCGAGCAAGGTGAAGCCTTCGGTGCCCGGCACGCAGTGGCTGACCCAGGTGAGGTCGGCGTGTTCCAGGCCGGTGGCTTGCATCATGTCGCTCTGCTGCTGGACCACCCACGGAGCGTTAGGGGTGTGCGCATCTTTGCTGCCGATACGGTGGCCGACCAGGCTGGCCATGTAGTTCAGCTCGGCACCGATCTGATCACCGCCGACCACGGGCAACTCGTTGGGGCACAGGGGCGTAAAGCTCTTCTGGGCATCGACGTCGAATGAAGCAATGGCAGTTTTGGAAAGGGTCATGGCGGTTCTCCTGTGGCCTGGAAACAAAAGTACACGTCATGTACTTTCATTGCAAGAAACATTTATCAATATGTATCAGCGCAAGTACATGACATATTTTTTCGATCCGTTAGACTGTCCCCACCGCTGTTTAGAAGGATGCCCCATGTCACTCAGCCCCTACCTCCACACCGTCGACCTGTGCGTGCTGTTTTATTGCCGCGAATCGGGAGAGATCAAACTGCTGCTGAATCAGCGCGAAGCCGAACCGTTCGCCGCGCACTGGGCGCTCCCGGGGGTGGTGGTCAATGGCGACGTGCAAGATCTGAGCCTCAAGGATGCCGTGGAGCGATTGCGCGCCAGTGACAAGGTCGGCCTGGAACTGGCCTGGTGCGAACAGGTCGGCACGGTGGGCGATGCGTTTCGCGACCCGCGCTGCTGGTCGTCGTCGACGTACTACCTGGCAATCGTGGCGGGTGAGGTCAGCCTGGGTGAGCGTCAGGGCTGGTTTTCACTCAATGCCGTGGCGGACGGCAGGATCCGGCTGCCATTCGATCACAACCTGATCGTCGCAGCCGTGCTGGAGCGGTTGTTGTCCAAGTCGCTATACAGCAGCTTGCCGTTGATGTTCCTCGGCCAAGAATTCAGCGCGCCGCAAGCGACGGCGATCTTTTCCGTGGTACTGGGCAGACCGGTGCTCAAGACCAGTATTCGTCAGCGTTTGTTGAAGCTGACCGAGGCGGGCTACCTGCGCGAGACTGGCCGTAAAAAGCCGGGCGAAGGCGGCAGGCCCCAGGCGACGCTGCAACAACTGAAGCCTGGGGCGGTGTACTTTTTTGATCGCAGTTTTGCCGAGTAGCCTGGCTGCCCGGCTGGCTCAACTCATCCAGTTACCCCCGTCGACGTTGTAGGTCTGGGCCACCACGTAATCAGCGTCCTTGGTCGCCAGGAAGATCGCCATGCCGGTCAGATCCTCGGCAGTGCCCATGCGCCCGAACGGTACTTCGGCCCCCACGCGTTTTTTCTTCTCGCCCGGCGCCAGGCCCTCATGCCGGGCGAACAGCGCGTCAACACCCTCCCAGTGCTCGCCGTCCACCACGCCGGGGGCGATGGCGTTGACGTTGATGCCGTGTTGGATCAGGTTCAGCCCCGCCGATTGCGTCAGGCTGATCACCGCCGCCTTGGTCGCGCAGTACACCGCCACCAGCGGTTCGCCACGCCGTCCAGCCTGGCTGGCCATGTTGATGATTTTGCCGCCGTGGCCCTGGCGGATCATCTGCCGCGCAGCCGCCTGCAGGGTGAACAGGGTGCCGGCGACGTTGATCGAGAACAGCCGTTCGAAGCTTTCGCGGGTGATGTCGACGATGGGCGCCAGGTCGAACAACGCTGCGTTGTTGATCAGAATATCCAGCTTGCCGGCGTGGGCCACCACGGCGCCAATGGCCGCATCGATGGAGGCTTGGTCGGTCACATCCATGCCCACCGCATACGCCTGGGGGCCCAGTTCGGCAGCGGTTTGCCGCGCCTGTTGCAAGTTGATGTCGGCGATGGCGACCGTGGCGCCTTCTGCGATATAGGCCTGGGCAAACGCGCGGCCAATGCCCCGCGCCGAGCCGGTGATCAACGCGCTCTTACCGTCGAGTCGTTTCATGGTGATGTCCTGATCATTATTTGGGATAGCCGGCGCGTTTCATCTCGCGTTCGGTGCTGGTTTGCGCCTGCTGCAAGGCTTGGTCGACCGACATGCCGCCGGTCAACGCGGCCGAGAACAGCTTGCCGACCGACGTACCGATGGCCTGGAACTCGGGGATGGTCACGTACTGAATGCCCACGTACGGCACCGGTTTAAGCGACGGATGGGCGGGGTCGGCGTGTTGCATCATCGCCAGGGTCACTTGGGCAAACGGTGCAGCTTTCAGATAGGCCGCGCTATAGGTGGACTGGCGGGTGCCCGGCGGTACGTTGGTGATGCCGTCTTGATCGGCGACCCATTGGATGTAGTCCTTGGACGTCGCCCAGGTGATAAAGGCCTTGGCCGCATCCTTGTGCTTGGACGTGGCCGGAATCGCCAATGACCAGGCGTATAACCAGGAAGAGCCTTTGTCGGTGACTTCGGTGGGCGCCGCCGCGAAACCTACGCGATCGGCGACCTTGCTCTGACTTTTGTCGGTGGTGAAAGAACCAGCCACGCTGGCATCGACCCAGATCGCGCATTTACCGCTGTTGAACAGCGCCAGGGTTTCGTTGAAACCATTGCTGGACACGCCCGGCGGCCCGTACTGCTTGAGGGTGTCAACGTAGAAATTGGCCGCCGCCGTCCACTCGGGGCTGGTCAGTTGCGGTGTCCATTGCTCGTCGAACCAGCGCGCACCGAAGGCGTTGGCCATGGTACTCAGCAGCGCGATGTTCTCGCCCCAACCGGCTTTGCCGCGCAGGCACATCCCGTATTGGCCCTGGGCTTTGTCGGTGAGTTTGGCGGCGAATTCGCCGAGCTGGCTCCAGGTCGGGTGCGCGGGCATGCTCAGACCGGCTTTCTGGAACAGATCGGTGCGGTAGTAGGTCACGGTGCTTTCACCGTAGAACGGCAAGGCGTACAGGGTGTTATCGACCGACAGGCCCTGGCGCACCGAGGGGAAGATATCGTCGACATCGTAGTCGGGCGGCAGTTGAGTGAGCGGCTCCAACCAGTGCTTGGCGCCCCATAACGGCGTCTCGTAAGTGCCGATGGTCAGCACGTCGAACTGCCCACCCTGGGTGGCGATGTCGGTGGTAAGGCGCTGGCGCAAGACGTTCTCTTCGAGCACCACCCAATTGAGTTTGATGTCCGGGTGCTGCTGCTCGAACACCTTGGACAAGCGCTGCATACGGATCATGTCGCTGTTGTTGACGGTGGCGATGGTCACGGTGTCGGCAGCCTGGCTGGGCAGTGCCAGGGCCAGGCCGCTGAGCGCGAACAACGCACGGGCAAGTGTAGTTTTGCAGGTTGGGAGCATGGCGGTTTCCACCTGTTGTTTTTGTTGTTGAGCGCCGATTACAGCAGCTTGGTCACGCCCTCACAAACCCGTGGCGGATGCCCTTCTGGTACTTTTTTAACCCTTGGCGCCGAGGCAAAAAAGTATCAGTGGCGGGCCGAGGCGCGGGTAGCGCACGGGTGACCAGCGGCGTATTTTTAGGCAATCCCCCTCCAACAAGAGGCATCCCCATGCCCGTCAGCCGCGCCACCCTGTTCGAACATCGCCCGGCAGAGCGCGAAGTGATCCTGCCCGAGCCGGACCATTGCTTTCGCTGGTTCGAACACGACTATCCCTATGAACTGGCGCGCTGGAACCATCATCCTGAGTTTGAAATCCACCTGATCCGCCACGGCAGCGGCAAGTTGGTGGCGGGCGATTACATTGGTGCGTTCAGCGCCGGGCACGTTGCGCTGATCGGCCCCGACCTGCCCCACGACTGGATCGGCGACCTCGCCCCCGGCGAATACCTGGCCGGCCGCGACGTGGTGTTGCAATTCGGCGGGGCTGCCCTGCTCGCCTTGCGCAACACCCTGCCGGAACTCGGCGACTTACAACGCTTGTTCGAACAGGCGAGGCGCGGCCTGGCCTTCAGTGGCGACACCGCCGTGCGGGCCGCGTGCCTGATGGAAGACATCGGTCGCGCCAAGGGCCTGCAACGCTTGATCTTGTTCCTGCAATTGCTCGACACCCTGAAAAACGCCCCGACGCATCAGATGCAAACCCTGGCCAGCCCCTGCTACGCCCCCACCCTGGACGCACGCAGCGCCGAACGCATCCACAAGGCGTTCGACTACCTCATGCGCGAACTGACCGGCGACGTGCGCCTGTCGGAGATCGCCCGTCAGCTGGACATGAGCGAGCCGGGGTTCTCGCGTTTTTTCAAGCGCAACACCGGCCATGGTTTTATCGACCTGATGCGCAAATTTCGCGTGCAGCGCGCCTGCCGCTTGCTGCTGCAAAGCGAGATGTCGGTGGCGGATATCTGCTTTGAAGTGGGCTACGCCAACCTGTCCAATTTCAACCGGCACTTTCGCATCGAGATGCAGCAAACCCCGAGCGACTATCGGCGCGACACCGCCGTGCACCTGTTCGACAGCAGCAAAAAATGACACCCAGCCAATGTTGATCAACAGGTCGACTATTAACCGAATTTCCCCGTTATTTCAGTGCGCTAAACAAAGTTGGTACAGCCTGTGCAAACGTTTGCGCTAAGAACTTGCCAGACAAGTTCCGAGCTGCCCGAAGAATCGGGTTCAAACCGCGCAAGAACAGGGATTTTCAATGCATCGCACCTCTCGGCTCCCCGCTCCATTGGCTGTTTCTGTGCTACTGGCCGCCGTTACGGGACTACTCAGCGCACCCATTTTGGCGCAGTCCAAGCCCACCGATGACTCAGCACAGGGCGAAACCCTGGCCCCCGAAGCCAGCCCGGCGAAAAAAGGCGTGTACCTGTCGGACTGGTTCAACCAAGACCTCACGCTGATCGGCAGTAAAGACATCAGCTTCGGCCCCAAGCCCACCGATGACATCTACCTGGAATACGAGTATTTCGGCCGCAAAGGCCCGTTTGAGCTGTATGGCTATATCGATGTGCCCAAGATCCTCACCATCGGTAACAGCAATGACAAAGGCGTGTGGGACCATGGCTCGCCGGTGTTCATGGAGCACGAACCGCGAATCTCCATCGACTACCTGGCCGGCCGCAGCCTGGCCGTCGGCCCGTTCAAGGAATGGTACGTGGCGTTCGACTGGATCTACGACCACGGCAGCAACAAGGAAAACCGCGCCAATACGCTGTACAGCGGGCTGGGCACCGACATAGAGACCCACTCGCGGGTCAACCTGTCGGCCAACTTCTACGGGCGCTACCAGTGGGAAAACTACGGGGCCAGCAACGAGTATTCGTGGGACGGCTACCGCGCGCAGATGAAGTACATCGTGCCCATCGGCAAGTTCGACAACGGCGCCTCGCTGACCTACATCGGCTTCACCAACTACGATTTCGGCTCGGACCTGCACAAGGACAACCCGGCGCGCACCGCCAACGCCTTGGTGGCGACCAACGTGCTGCTGTATTCGTTCACGCACCTGCGCTTCACCCTGGTCGGCCGCTACTTTCACAACGGCGGCAACTGGGAGGACGGCAGCGTGTTGAATTTCGGCGAAGGCAACTTCCGCGCACGCTCCGACGGCTGGGGTTATTACGCCGGCGTGGGCTACCAATTCTGATCTAAGGAGCACTCGATGAATGTATTCAACCGCCTCTCAATCGCCATCGGCCTCGCCTTGCTGGCCCCTGTGGCGCTGGCACAGGCGCCGATCAAGCCCAAAGTGATGCTGATCACCATGTTCGCCCCCGAGGCGCAAACCTGGATCGACCGTCTGGCGCTCAAGCAGGAAGTGCGCGTGCCGGGTCTGTCGGCCGAATATCCAGTGATCCGCTGCAACACCCAGGACGTGTGCCTGCTGGTCACCGGCATGGGCCAGACCAACGCCGCCGCGTCCACCCTGGCGCTGGCGTTGTCGTCGCAGTTCGACCTGCGCCAGAGCTACTTCCTGGTCGCCGGTATCGCCGGTATCAGCCCCAAGCACGGCACTCTCGGCACCGCCGCGTGGGCCCATTACCTGGTGGAATTCGGCACCCAGTGGGAGTTGGATTCACGGGATGCACCCAAGGCTTGGCCGACCGGTTACCTGGGTATCAACACCAAAGGCCCCAACGAAAAGCCGCCGCTGGACTACAAGACCGAAGTATTCGAGCTAAACCCGGCGTTGCAGGCCAAGGCGTTTGCCTTGTCCCATAAGGTCGAACTGAGTGAAAGCAAAGAGTCGGCCGCCTGGCGCAAACACTACCCCGCCGCCCCCGCCAACCAGCCGCCGCAGGTCACTTGCTGTGACACCCTGGCCGGCAATACCTGGTTCTCCGGCACGCGGCTGAGCGAACGCGCCGAGGTCTGGACCAAGCTGCTGACCGACAACAAAGGCGAGTACTGCACCACCCAGCAGGAAGACAACTCCACCTACGAAGCCCTGCTGCGCGCCAGTCGCGAGGGCCGGGTAGACATCCAGCGCCTGGCGGTAGTGCGCGCCGGCTCGGACTTCGACCGCCCCTACCCCGGCTACAGCGAGGTGGATAACCTGCTCAAGTACGCCGACCAGGGCGGCTTCGTGCCGGCGCTGGAGAACCTGTACCGCGCCGGTAACCCGCTGGTGCAGGCGATTTTGAACAACTGGTCGGCGTGGGAAAAAGGGGTGCCAGACGCCTGAGCAGATGGCCCCGCGCGAGGGGCGCTTGCTCTAGCAGGCAAACGCCCTCGCCCCCTCACGGCAGCAGAATGAATTTATCCGCGCTGCCCCGGTTCACCGCGTCATAACAGGCCACCCCATCGGCCAGCGCCACCTCGCGCAGGCCGGTCGGCAGCGGCAACGTACCTTCATCGAAGAAGCGCCCGAATTGCGCGAGCATCACCGCGCATTGTTCGCAGTTGTAGAGCAATGAATTGATGCCCACCACCGAGCCGCCCTTGCGATACAGGGCCAGGGCCGGCAGTTGCACATGACCGTCCGCCGGCGCGGCGATGATCGCGATGCGCCCGAACGGGGCCAGACCCGCTACCGCCGCCGACAGCCAGAAACCGGTAGTGTCGAAGATCACCTCAGCGCCGCCCTCGAACACCCCATGCACCTGAGCGCCCAGCGCATCAGGCTCGCCCAGGGCAATCGCGGTGTACCCCTCGGCCTGCAACGCCTCGACTTGATCCGCACGGCGCACCGCCGCCAGTACCTGGGCCCCACGAATCTTCCCCAAGGCCAGGGCCGCGCGGCCCACGGCGCCATTGGCACCGATCACCAGCAACCGCGTGCCGCTGCCGACACCGCTGCGCTCCAACGCATCCCACGCGGTGGTGTACGGCACGCCGAGGCTGGCGGCCTGAGCAAAGCTCAACTGCGCCGGTTTACGCGCCACGCCTTGGGCCGACACGGTCAGATACTGGGCGTGGGAGCCGTCGGCAAAGAACCCCAGGTCCCGGCCGGTGCCCCACACTTCCTGGCCGAGCAGCGCCTGGGGGCCCTGCACCACCACGCCGGCAAAGTCGCGGCCAGGGATGCGTGGCAGTGTGGTGTAGGGGAAACGCCCGAGCACGTTTTTGACGTCGCTGGGGTTGAGGCCGGCGGCTTTGATCTGCACCAGCACGTCACCCGCGGCCGGAACCGGCGTGGGGATGTCAACCAGGCGCAGCGCGGCGAGGTCGCCGGTGGCGGAAAATTGCAATGCGTTCATGTTCACTCTCCAGCAGAAGAAAAGGCTTCAGGACAACCAGCCGCTGACCAGATGCCGGCCCATGGGCCAGAGCTTTTCGCCCAGCAGCATGCCCAGCAGGCCCACCAGGGCGATGGCCGGCGGTGCGGGCGAACGGAAATCCAGGGCGCCGTAGAGCACGCCCACCAGCAGGCCGATGGCAAGGGAAATCAGATAGTCCATGGGGATTACGCCGTGTCAGTTGAAGGCGCCAGTCTAGGCAGCGCGCCGCGCCGGCATCGGCCAACTGCTTCAGGATTTCGGCCAACTCTTCAACTGCAGTACTGCGACGGCGCCACTCCCAGCTCGCGGCGGAACATGTCGCTGAAACTGCTCGGCGAATAGCCCAGCGCGCGGGCGATGCCACTCACCGACTGCCCCTGGATCAGCGCAGCCACCGCCGTGGCCAATTGCACCTGACGTCGCCACTCGGCGAAGCCCATACCCAAGTGAGTCTGGAACAACCGCGCCAGGGTACGCACACTGGCACCCGCCGCTTCGGCATGCTGCTCGAACGCGATCGCCAGGGACGGCGCCGCCATAACCGCCTGGCACGCGTTGATCAGGCGGCGGTCGGCGTCTACCGGCATGGCGATGCGGATCGACGAACGCCGCGCGCGGTGCAGTTCCAGCAGGGCCAGGCCCACCACCGCGTCGTAGTAGGCGCCATCGCTGCTGTCCCCCTGCTCCACCAGCGTGACGATCAGCTCGCGCAGCAGCCCTGCGACCTCAATCACCTGTACCTCGGCATCCAGCGTCGCCGCCAACGCCGGGCGCAGGTAGATGTTGCGCATCTGCAAATCCGACACCACGCGAATCCCGTGTTCCACCCCCGGTGGCAGCCAGACCGCACGCTGGGGCGGCACCACCAGGGCTTCGCGCGGGGTTTCCACCCACATCACGCCGCTCATGGCGTAGAGCAACTGGCCCCAATCATGGCGGTGCGGTTCGATGTACAGGCCGCGCGGGTAAGTGCGCGCCAACGGCTGCACGGGAACGGCGTGATCGGTGAGGTCGGGGGGCGAGGCCAGGGCCATGGTCGGTCAGTCGGTGGTGAATGAGCCGCCATGGTAAACAGCACCGCTCGACGGTCCGAGTGAATTTTTAGCGCGCCCCAGGATCACTTGCTTACACCACCAGGGACGATGGCCCCATGAATAACGCAAAACTGTTTGTGATCGACTACACCCTTCATGGCGAAGCCAAGTCATTCATTATCCGCCTAGAAAAACTCGACACTCTGGAAGCCTGGCATTGGGCCAGTTGTGACGCGGGCGTCGGCCGTATTGGCCGCTTCGCGCGGGAACAGGTGAAAAAAACCAGCCCGGCCCAGGCTGAGAAATACGGCATCCAGAATGTGCAATGGCGCCGCTCGGACGCGCGCGCCCAGGCGTGAACAAGGAGATAACCCAATGGTTTTACCGCAAAGAGTCAACGGCAAGGCGCGGATCGATTACACCCAAAACACCCTGTTCGGTCCGCTGGCCAAACATGCCGAATGTCAGGTCAGCCTTCAGCACACACCCGATTGGCTGGTGCTCGATGTGTTCCAGCCTTTACCTGAAGATCTTCAAGACGCGCAAACCGTGGTGTTCGCACTGGAGGGTCGACGCACCAGCGCCGTGGTCAAAGACCGTCAGCGCCTGGCCGACCATAGCCTGCGGTTGGAGCTGGAGACCCAGTAACGCCTGAAGGCCTGCGTGGCGAGCAAGGCTGCTCGCCACCATCACCGAACTTACGGCGCCTTCAGGTTTTCGCCGATTTGGCGCACTCACACCCCGTGGCCGAAGCACAAGGTTCACCGTGGGCATGGTGCTCGGCACAGCCCTGGCAGCAATAACCCTTACCGTCCTTCATTACCGCATCGACGCCCAGTACACATTTGCAGTGTGGGCAGGCACAGGTTTGATCTGGCATGGTCAGACTCCTCGTTCATGGTCGTCACGGTGCGGCGAGCGCCGGCACCATAAGCACTGACTGCCAGCCTGCGCGGATCGTTCCAACCATCAGTCGGTGCGCGTATTGCTGCGGTACATGAACACCAGCGCCAAGGCCAGACAGGCCATGGCGACGAGACGGCTGCCGGACAGTTCGATGGCCGGGTTGCCCAGCCAGCCGAAATTGTCGATCAGCATGCCCATGCCCAATTGCCCGACGATCACCGCCACGGTGGCCACCGCCGTGCCGACCACCGGCACCGCGCCCACCATCACCATCATGTACACCACGCCGAACAACGCCCCGGTCAATTGCCACTTCGGCACGTCCAGCAGGCTGACGGCCTGGGCCGGCTCAAAGAAGAAAATCAACAGCGCGGTGGTCAATGCACCGACCGCGAAGGTCAACAGGCTGCTGCGCAGCACGCCGACTGTCTGCCCGAGGCGGCCATTAATCGCCGCCTGCACGCTGAGGACCGCGCCGGCGGCAATCACCAATATCAGTAAAAAAATCAGACTCATCGCCTTACCCTCGTGCAATCAAAACAAGTGCCGCCACGATCAACGCCAGCGCGATCCAGCGCTCACCGTTGACCTTTTTGCGCGCCGTGCCGAACCAGCCGAAATGGTCAATCAGCACGCTCTTGCCCACCTGCCCCGAGAGGATCGCGATCATCGTCATTGCTATGCCGATGTGCGGCGTGGCCAGGGTCAACACCACCACGTACATCGGCCCGAGGAAGCCGCCGATCAACTGCCAGCGCGGCAGTTCGGTGAGCGCCGGGCCTTTTTGCGGGCCACTGAACAACAGCAGTAGAAACAGAATCGCCGCACCCACGCCGAAAATGCTTAAGGTCGCCCACAAATGCCCCACCTGCTCGCCCAACGGCCCCAGCAAACCGGCTTCCACCGATAAGCCCATGCCGGCCAGGATCACCAGCGGCAATAGCAACAAACGCAATAGATTTTTTTTCGGCCTGGCCTGGGCCGCGCCTTCGATGGAACTTGCCTGCATACATCACCCGCGTTTCAAGATTGAAAAGATGGCGGGGATTATCCGGTGGCCGCGCTGTGCGATAAATGGGAGTATGCCGACAACACCTTTGCGCAACACGCACAGCACGGAGCCACCATGCAGGGTTTGAATGAGCTGAGTTTCAAGGCGTTGCGCCTGTTTGTCGCGGTACTGGACCACGGCAGTTTTTCCGAAGTGGCGCGTCGCGAGGGCCTGGCACCCTCTTCGATATCGCGTCAGATCCAATTGATGGAGCAGGCCCTCGGGCAACAGTTGCTGTATCGCCATACCCGCGCGGTCAGCCCCACCGAGGCCGGGCGCCTGCTCGGGCGGCACGCGCGCCTGGTGCTGGAGCAATTGGAAGCCGCCGGGCAAGCCCTGCAGGAGCAAGACAGCGAACCCAGCGGCCTAGTGCGCATCAACGCGCCGATGGTGTTCGGCCAGCGCCACCTCTCGCCATGGCTGGGCGAGTTATGCCGGCGCTATCCGAAGCTGCAACTGGATATCCAGCAAACCGACACCTACGTCGACCCCTTGCAGGACGGCACCGACCTGTTATTTCGCATCGGTGTGCTCAACGACTCCAGCATGCAGGCGCGCATTTTCGCGCCGCAGCGCTTTCGCATCGCCGCCAGCCCCGCGTATCTGGCACGGCACGGCACCCCCAGCCATCCCGACGAACTGGCCCGGCACCAGTGCCTGGCCTACAAAGGCGTCACCGGCCAGCAACGCTGGTTCTTTCGCCGCGCCCAGGGCGACTGGACGCCGTACAGCGTCAAAGGCCCCATCACCGGCAACCATGCCGACACCCTCACCCACGCCGCCGAACAAGGCCTGGGGCTGGTGGTGTTCCCCTCTTGGTTGATTGGCGACAGCCTGCGTGCAGGGACCTTGCAGGCGGTACTGACCGACTACGACGTGGCAACCACCCTCGAACCGCAACAGATCGCCGCGTTGTGGCCGGGCAGCCGGCGCCTGTCGCTGAAGGTGCGTACGGTGATCGATTACTTCGTGGAGTGTTTTGGCACCGTACCCTATTGGGACAGGTGACCGGTACCTATGACGAGGCGCGTGACTGTTGCGGATTTTTCTGATGGAGAAAAGTAGGCTCGTTCTGATTTCACGGGCCACTATTTAAGGGCAAGTACGGGTTACGGCAGACTTTGGCGACATCTTTTCAGGAGAGGCGCCATGGGCTTGACCTATAAAAAACACTCACGCACTGAGCGGGCCGCTGCGGTAACTGCTGGGTCCGTTTCCGATAGTTCACAGGGTTTTGGCTATAGCTGGCCAAAGGACGCGCAACGTCGGCGGATTGGCGCCATGAAGGGAAAGCTGGAGATCCCCGATGACTTCGATGATCCACTGCCAGATGAGTTGCTATCTACGATTGAGGGCAGCCTTCCATGAGAGTGTTGTTGGACACTCATATCCTGCTCTGGGCCTTGTGCGACCACCCGAAGTTATCCCACAAGGCCCGAAAACTGATCGAAAGTGCCACAGAGATTTACATCAGCGCTGCGACATTCTGGGAAATGGCGATCAAGGTCGGCCTGGGAAAACTCGATGTGGACCTGGAAGAAATGCGTGAATACTGCCTGGAAAGTGGCTTCCTGGAACTGCCCATCACCTCAGAGCACGCCATCGCGGTAAAAAATCTCGACCATCACCACAAGGACCCGTTCGATCGCCTGATCGTCGCAACCGCTATGAATGAGCCTATCAAACTGTTGACTGCCGACCTGCGCCTGACTCAATACACAGCATGGGTGATCCTGGTGTGACGATGCCTGGATTCAGAACAACCACTGCCCAATCAACCACGCATTAGCGCCACTGATCAGTGCGAACAGCAGCCACGCCAGCAAACGCGTCGGTAGCCGATTCACAAAGGGCCCCATCAGTTGTTTGTCACCGGTCATGCGAATCAACGGGTACAGCGCAAACGGCAATTGCAAGCTAAGCACCACCTGGCTGAGCACCAGCAGTTTGCCGATCGCCTCATCGCCCATCAGCCACACCCCGACAAACGCCGGGATCAGCGCCAGCCCACGGGTGATCAGGCGGCGTTGCCAGCAGGGAATGCGCAGGTTGAGGTAGCCCTCCATGATCACCTGCCCGGCGATGGTGCCGGTAAAGGTCGAACTTTGTCCGGACGCCAGCAAGGCGATGCCGAACAGAATACTGGCGAAGGCGCCGCCGACCAGAGGGTCGAGCAGGTGATAGGCGTCCTGGATTTCCACCACATCGGTGTGGCCAGTCTGGTGAAACGCGGCGGCGGCCAACACCAGGATCGCGCCGTTCACCAGCAGGGCCAGGGCCAGGGAGCCGATGGTGTCGATGCGCGCCAGCTTCACCGCGTCCTGTTTGCTGGCGAGGTCCTTGCCGATCAGGCGGGTTTGCACCACGGAACTGTGCAGATAAAGGTTATGGGGCATCACCGTGGCGCCCAGGATGCCGATGGCCAAGTACAGCGGCGCTGCATCGCTGATCGCTGACAATGACGGCACGAAGCCGCTGAACACCTCGGGCCAATGGGGTTTGATCAACACCAGCTCGACGAAGAAACACACGCCAATGGTCGCCACCAACGCCAGCATGATCGCTTCCAGGCGACGGAAACCACGGTTTTGCAGGGCCAGGACCAACAAGGTGTCGAATGCGGTAATCACAATCCCGGTGGTCAGCGACACCCCCAGCAGCAAATGAAACGCCAGGGCGCAGCCAAGCACTTCGGCCAGGTCGGTGGCGATGATGGAGATTTCCGCCAGCACCCACTGGGTGCGCGCCGAGCGCCGGCTGTAGCGTTCGCGGCACAGTTGCGCAAGGTCTTTGCCGGTGGCGATGCCCAACCGCGAGCACAGGCACTGCACCGCCATGCCCGCCAGGCTGGCCAGCAACACCACGAACAACAGGCTGTAGCCGTAACGCGAACCCGCCTCGATGGCCGTGGCCCAGTTGCCTGGGTCCATATACCCGATGGAGATCAATAGCCCAGGACCGGCGAACATCAGGGCGCGCTTGAAAAACGACGCCTTGGGATCAACGATGACGGAGCCGGCCACTTCCGGCGGGCAAAAAGGGGCGGTAGCGATTTTTGGCAGGCTGAATTTCACGCGGTATCCCAGGCAAACACACTCGACAAGCGCGCAGCTTATCAGTCGGACGCGACCGTGCGCATCACCGTCTCCCGAGGCAGGTCATACGCTTCCACCACCTGCACCACCAGGTCCAGCTCCTGATTCAGCGCTTCGCGCTCCATACGTTGGCGAATCGCGCCGATCACCAGCACCGCCAGGGTGGTGACCGAATACGCCGGGCCGGAAAACGCCCGCACACCGGTCACCAGCAGCATCGCGGCGGCCAACGCCTGGCCCACCACCGGAATAGCCGTGGCCGCCCCACGCCGCAGGATAAAACCGGTCAACCCGGCCAGGGCGGTGCCGCTCAACGCTGCGGTGGCCGAACGCCCCTTGTCGAAACGACTGAAGACGCCCTGCTCTTTCTGCGCGGCCACCTTGAGTTCCGCATCGAACACCAGCCGGTCGGCGTTGCTGAGTTTGTCTTTGTACTGCGCAATCAGTTTTTCCGCGATCCGGGCCTCAAGGTCAGCCAACGCCAGGGTGTCGAGTGGCACGTCGAATGTGATGCCCAGGCGCCGCGCCACATCGTCGGCAATTTGCCGGTAGCTCACGCCATGGCCACGGGCAAGGTTCATAAAGCTGTCACCGCCCATGCGTTGCAAGGCGATGGTCAGCTTGAGCGGGTCACGCACCGTGGCGTCGATCGAGGCACTGCGTTTTGGCGCCAGCAGCTCGGCCAGAAACTTCAACTCCTCCGGCCGCCCTTGCACCAGGGCCGTATACAGATCCGCGTCCTCCTCGGCAAAGCGCACTTCGCTGCTGCGCTGGTCTGAACGGATCATGCCGCGCCGCTCGTGCAGCAGGTCGGTGTACTGCACCACCGTTCGCAATTGCGGCCAATAAGCCGCGTGATCGAAGGTGGCCAGATGCACATTGCAGACCTTGGCTTTAAGCGCAGGGGTGACCGGGATCGGATAGCGGCCGATGCAACGCTCGGTGTCCGGCTTGATGGCCAGGGCCCAGTCCTTGCTGGAATGGCAGTTGATCACCCGCCCTTTCAGCAGCGCCGACACCTCATCCCACGGGCTTGACGTGCAGATCGCCCCGCCCATCAGCAGCAGGTTGTCCAGCGGCAACTCGCGAGCGGTGTCCGGGTTGGCCAGCAGGCTCTTGACCAGAATCCGCGCGCCCAGGGAATGCCCGATCAGGTTGATACGCTGCACCGGCAACGACGCTTGCTGCAGGTAGCTGGCCAATTCGGGCAGCAAGCTGTTGGCCACTTCATCGACCCGCGCCTCAACGCTTTTGTAGTGATCGAGGAAATAGGCAATGGCCTTGCCTACCCCCACTGTCGCCGCGCCCAGGCTGCCGCCGCCGAGCATGGCCGCGATCACGTCCTTGAACGGCGCGAACAGGTTCTCCAGAAAATGTCCCGCTGGCCAGAACAGCATCAGATTGGTCGAGCCTTCGATGCCGGCCAGTTGTTGCGTGAAATTGCCCAACTGCTGCCGGTTGAAGAATGCCGAATACCCGTGCACGTAGAGATTGAGCACCTCGCCCTGGGGTTCGCCGCACAGCAGAAACGTGGGCTTGCGGGTGCGGTGCATGTCATCCCACTGGTGCTGCATGGGGTAAAGACTCCGGGTAACGAGGGACGGCGATAGTAACAAACTGTGAGCGGCGGCAAGGTGAATCCTGACCGGCGTGGCCGTTTCTAATGCTCGGCCTCCATGCATAAGCCCGAGACAGGCTCAGCGATGGCAAAACGCCCAACTGGCGAAGTTATCGATTTTCCCCTGCCCATCGGGGAAGGTAGCGACCTGCTACGCAGCAAAAACACAATTCTCATCCTGTAAAAAGCGCTCTAATACCCGCCTGTTGATTGGTTTTGAAGATTTTGGAGTTCGCAATGCCCCATGAAGGCAACCTGTTACAAGCAGCCGTGGTGTTTCTGCTCGCGGCTGTGCTCACTGTGCCCCTGGCCAAACGCCTGCAATTGGGCGCGGTGCTGGGCTATCTGTTCGCCGGGGTGATCATCGGCCCGTCGGTGCTGGGTCTGATCGGCAACCCGCAAAGCGTGGCGCAGTTTTCGGAACTGGGGGTGGTGCTGCTGCTGTTTATCATTGGCCTGGAACTGTCGCCCAAGCGCTTATGGGTGATGCGCAAGGCGGTGTTCGGCGTCGGCCTGGCCCAAGTGCTGTTGACCGGTCTGGTGATGGGCGTGGTGGCACTGTGGCTATTTGGCCAGACATGGAACAGTGCCATCGTGCTGGGCCTTGGCCTGGCGCTGTCGTCCACGGCGTTTGGCCTGCAAAGCCTGGCCGAGCGCAAGGAGCTGAACCAGCCCCACGGTCGTCTGGCCTTCGCGATCCTGCTGTTCCAGGACATCGCCGCGATCCCGCTGATTGCCATGGTGCCGCTGCTGGCCGGCAGCGATCACCCCACCACTGAAGCCCAGGGCCTGCAGCATGTGTTGCAGATCCTCGGCAGCATCGCCGTGGTGATCGTCGGCGGACGCTACCTGTTGCGCCCTGTGTTTCGTATCGTTGCCAAGACCGGCCTGCGCGAAGTGTCCACCGCCACCGCACTGCTGGTGGTGATCGGCACGGCTTGGCTGATGGAACTGGCGGGCGTGTCCATGGCCCTCGGCGCCTTTCTCGCCGGCCTGCTGCTGGCGGACTCGGAGTACCGCCACGAGTTGGAAGCGCAGATCGAACCGTTCAAGGGCCTGCTGCTGGGGCTGTTCTTTATCAGCGTGGGCATGGGCGCCAACCTCAGTCTGCTGCTCAGCTCGCCGCTGATCGTGATCGGGCTGACCCTGCTGCTGATCGGCCTGAAGTTGCCGTTGCTGTACGCAGTCGGCCGTCTGGTGGGCGATCTCAATCGCGAAAGCGCCCTGCGCCTGGGCGTGGTGCTGGCGGCCGGCGGTGAGTTCGCCTTCGTGGTGTTCAAGATCGGCCGCGACCAGGGCCTGTTCGAGCCGCACCTCTACGACGTGCTGGTGCTGACCATCACCCTGTCCATGGCCGTCACGCCGCTGCTGTTGCTGGTGTGCCCAAAGCTGTTCAGGCCCAAGGTCAAACCGGTGGAAGTGCCCGAGGAATACCGCGCCATCGAAAGCGACGCACCGCGCGTGGTCATTGCCGGCATGGGCCGTATGGGCCAGATCGTGGCGCGGATCCTGCGCGCGCAGAACATCTCCTTTATTGCCCTCGACACTTCGGTGGAAACCATCGAATTGACCCGCAGCTTTGGCGGCATGCCGGTGTTCTACGGCGATCCGCAGCGCCCCGAGATCCTGCACGCGGCCAAGGTCGACCAGGCGGAGTTCTTCGTGATCGCCATGGACGACCCGGAGATCAACATCAAGACCGCCGAGCTGGTACGTAACCTCTACCCGCACATGAAAATCATCGCCCGTGCCCGTAACCGCCAGCACGTCCATCGCTTGGTGGACCTGGATGCCTCACCGGTGCGCGAGACCTTCTACTCCAGCCTGGAAATGAGCCGCCGCGCCCTGGTCGGCCTGGGGCTCAGCCAGGCCCAGGCCGATGCGCGCATTGCGCGCTTCAAGAACCACGACCAGCAAGTGCTCGCCGCCCAACACGCGGTGTACGACGACGCCGCCAAAGTCATGCAGACCGCCCAGGAAGCCCGGGCAGAGCTGGCGCGGCTGTTTGAAATGGACCGACTTGAGGAAGAGTCCGACAAGGTGTGAGGTGAGGGATAAACGATCTTGCGAAAATTCTGACAGAATACGCCGCAATTTCGTTTATCCCTGGAGCGCTTCATGGCCACTTTCACCAAGACCGCCGTCCTGCTGGCCCTTGCGCTTACCGCCGGCAGCGTATTCGCCGCCGCCAAACCGACCACGCAAACCATCACCACCCTGGGCGGTAAGTTCAGCTTCACGCTGCCCAAGGCCTATGCCGCCGACACCCTGCCGCCGGACAAGGCCCAGGACGGCAGCGGTGTCACCCAAGGCACGATGTACGCCAACCAGACCACGAAAAGTGTGGTGATCGTCGCCGAAACCGTACGCAACGACGCTATCGACATCCAGGACAACGACCCGCAGTTCCTCGATGGCGCCGTGGCCGGCTTCGTCAAGGACCAGAGCGCCGCCCTGCCCGACTTCAAGAAACTGAGCGAGAAAAAACTCACCTTCAAGGGCCTCGGCCTGCGCCAGGTGGACAGCACTGCCACCCAGGGCGGCGGCAAGACGCTCAACTCCACGTTCCTTGGCGGTTCGGGCAACCATCTGCTGGTGATCCAAGCGATTTCTCGGGCCGACGACGCGAAGGGTCATGCGGCACTGGTCAAGCAGATCACCGGCGGCAAATAACCCGACTTGCTAGTTGTGCAGAAGATGAGTATCGACCCATCGGGGGCAAGCCCCCTCCCACATTCTCGATCTACTGTGGGAGGGGGCTTACCCCCGATGGCGGTGTGAAGTGCACCCCAAAAGTTAGCTCAGGCATTACTTCAGGCTGTCTTCCAACCACAGCTTCACGTCCTGCACTTCCGCCTCGCTGATGGTATGCGGCATCCCCGGATACCCATGAAACGACGGTTTAAGGCCCAGCCCCCTCAACACCTCGTCCGCCCGCGTCGCCGATGCGTAGGGCAGCGCCTGATCCAAGGTGCCGTGGCCGATAAAGATCGCCAGTTCATTCAAGCGCGGATCGGGCTTGAGCTCAGCCTTGAGCACGGGCAGAACGCTGCCGCTCAACGCTGCGATGCCACGCACCCGCTGCGGATCACGCAACGCCACTTCATACGCCATGATCGCGCCCTGGCTGAACCCAATCAGGAACACCCGATCGCTGCGGGTATGGTATTTGGCGGTGGCCTGGCCCACGAAGTCCTGGATCAGCGCGGCACTGCGCTGCAGGTCGGCGGTCTCGCCGTCGTATTCGCCCTCACCCGGGGTCTTGGTGAACCAGCGATAACCGCTGGGCGCCACCGGCATTGGGGCGCGTACCGACAGGTAAGTCCAGGTCGACGGCAGCGCGTCTTTGATGCCGAACAGATCTCGCTCGTCGCTACCGAAACCGTGCAGGAAAATCACCAGCGGCTGGTTGCGCGCCTCGCTCTGGGTCTGTTCCAGGTAGGCCAGGGGCAAGTCGGTGTGCAGCTCGGTGTCGGCATGGGCGCCGCCGGCCATCACGGCCAGCGCCAAGGCGAAGAGTTTGAACATCGGGCGTTACCTCAGGGTTTGCGCAGCAAATAGGTGTCCATGATCCAGCCGTTGGCCTGGCGCGCGGCCTTGCGCACCCGTTGGATATCTTCGGCCACGTCAGCCACTTTGCCGCTGATGAGGATTTCATCCGGCGTGCCCAGGTAGGCGCCCCAGTAGATGTCCAGGTCTTGATCGGCGACGGTGCGGTAGGAGTCTTCGGCGTCGAGCATCACCACCAGGGTATCGGCATCGCTGGCCTGCCCCGCCGCCAGGCGTCGCCCGGTGGTGATCTCCACGGACTTGCCGATGCGGTTCAACGCCACCTTATGCTGGGCCGCCAGGGCCTGCACGCTGGTGATGCCGGGGATTACTTCGAACTCGAACACACACCGGCCACTGGCCAGGATCGCCTGCAGGATGCGAATGGTGCTGTCATACAGCGCCGGGTCGCCCCAGGCCAGGAACGCACCGACTTCGTCATCAGCCATTTCCTCGTTGATCATGCGCTCGAAGGTGGCTTGCTTGTCGCGGTTGAGGTCTTGCACGGCGGTGGTGTAGTCGATATCGCCGCGCACGCGCTCGGGGCAGTCGGCCTCGACGAAGCGGTAGCCGGGTTCGGTGATGTAGGTCTCGCAGATCTCGCGGCGCAGGTCGATCAACTTGTCTTTGCTCTGGCCTTTGTCCATCAGGAAAAACACGTCGGTGCGATTCAGCGCCTTCACGGCCTGCATCGTGATGTAGTCAGGGTTGCCGGCGCCAATGCCGATAATCAGGATGCGTTTCATGGGGTGCTCTCAGTGCGGGGCGTGGATTTTGCCATGTTCACGGCTTGGGCGTGAGTTTCCAGACGCAGGCGCCACACCCCATTGAAGCGCAGCTCGGTGGCCGACAGTGGCTCGACATCGATGCGGTAGAACATCGACATCGGCAACGCCATAACCGATAGCAGCGCCGCACGAATCACAAACGGATGGGTGACGGCCACCACATGGCCCGGTTGCCCTTCAAGGGACTTCAGCCACAGCGCCACCCGCGCGCACAGCTGGTCGACCGACTCGCCAGCGTGGGGCGCACTGGCGCTGTCGGTGTGCCAGGTACTCAACTGGGCCGGCTCGATCCGGCCAATATCCCGGCCCTTCCAATGCCCCAGGTCGAGATCGCCCAGGGCCTGGTGGATCTGCACCGCCGCGCCGAACAACCCCGCCGTCTGCCGGGTACGCGCCTCCGGCCCACTCAACAGTTGCGAATTGGGGCCGTATTGGTCGGCCAGGGACAACGCCGCGCTTTGCCAATCCATAAGCACCGACTCGTCATCGGCAAAGCGCCCCTGCTTTTGGTGGGGGGTGACGGCATGGCAGATCAGGGTCAAACGGGTGGCGCGCATCGCAGGCGGCTCCAACGCAGCAGTCAAGACCGGCAAGCCTGGCGCAGTTGCCGCCAGGACGCAACGACGGCTGCCCGATGGCACTAGTCAAACCAGTCGCGCCGCCCCTCAAATGTTCCGACGATCAGCTCGACGATCATCTGCACCGCTTCGGGGTGGCGCACCTGCGCATTCACCGCCAACCAGACCTGGCGCTGCATGCTGTCGGCCAGTAACCCCGGCAGGGCCACCAGGCCGCGGTCGACACTGCTCATATACTGCGGCAACAGACCGATGCAGGCGCCGCAGCGGATCATCTCCAGCATCAGCGCATAAGCGTGCACCTGCACCATGGCGGCCAGCCGTTGCTGCACCAGTTGGTTCCACGGTTGCAGCGCATCGACCTGGGCATCGGGTTGCCATTGCACCAGCATGTAGTCATCCAGGTCTTCCACACTGTCCGGGCGGGTGGTCAGGCGTGAATAGCGCTTGGCGATATGCGGCAGGTAGCGCAGGCGCGCCAGGGCCTGTGGCGCGTGGGTGGCAAAACTCGGGCCGGATGCTCGGTCGTCCATGTCAGCCAGCCACAGCACCACGTCTGCCTCCACCGCGTGCAGGGATAGATGGCTGTCGAGGGCGATGATCTCCAGGCGCACACTGGCGTTGCGTCGCAGCAAGGCGATCAGGTCGCGCCCGAGGATGTCATGCAGAATCGGCGCGGCCACCGCCAGGCGAATCAGCGGCTGCTCCACCACCGGTAAACGCCGCTCATTGGCCAAGGCGAGCAGTTGCGCCTGCAAGTGCTGACCGTCGCGGCTGAGCACCAGGCCGTTGCCGTGGTAGCTGAACAGCCCACGGCGCAGCTGTTCTTCCAGTTGCGCCAGGCGTTTGCGCAGCAGGGTCGCCTTGACGTTCAAACTGCGCGCTGCCTGCATAAAACAGCCGCAACGGGCGCTCACGAGGAAATAGCGCGCCACCTCCGGGTCGATCTCATCGGCCAATGCCAGCCAATTGCGCCGCGGCTCGGTGGGCACGCGATAGGCGGCGGTGCCCTGTGGGCCGGACGGTTCCAGTAATGCCATGGCAGACTCCTTGTCTTGTGGGTCGGTGCATCCAATGCCGCTTGCCGCGTGTCACTCCAGCGCTTTGTTGAGTTCGGCGCCGTCGATGCTCAGGGTCGCCGTGTTGAGCATGCCCTCCAGATAAGCCTTGGCGATCTGTTCCTGGCGTTGGGCACGCAGGGCCTGGGTCAAGCGTTCACGCACCTCATCGAGGGTGGCGGTGCGCGCCGGTTGCTGGGCGGTGAGTTTCAGCACATGGAACCCGGCGGCGCTTTGCACTGCGTCCGAAACCGCGCCGACCTTGAGGCGCGCCACCGTCTCGCGCACCTGAGGCACCAGTTGTTGCAAGGGTTGCAAGCCCGAATCGCCACCGCGTGCGGCGGTGTCCGGGTCCTGGGAAAACTGCGTGGCCAGGGCGGCGAAATCCGCCGGCGCGGCCTGGGCCTTGCGGCTCAGCTCTTGGGCCTGGCGGCGTACCGTCTCCAGACTCTGAGGGTCATTCACGCTGAGGAAGATCTGACTGACGCGGTACAACGGCGGCGTCACCCATTGCGCCTTGCCGCTGTCATAGGCTTGCTGCAATTCGGCGGCGCTGGGGTAATCGGCCGGCACCTGACTGACCGACAGCATGTAATCGCGGAACACGATCTGCTCAGTGGCGGCGCGGGTCTGTTGCTCGACCTCCGGGCGTTGCCGCCAGCCCTGGGCGTCGGCCTGTTCGAGCACGGCCTTCTGCGCCAGGCGCGAGCGAATCCAGGTTTCCAGCGCGCCGCGGTTGCCGCGCAGTTGCTCGCGGGTTTCGGCGGGCAAGCTGGCCAGCACACTTTTCAGCTCTTGCGGGTCGATCTGCTGGTTGCCCAGACGCGCCACCGCCGGGCCCGCAACGCTGGGGCTGGCCACCGGCGCCGGGGCTTGTGCGGCGACCGGGTCGCTGCCCGGGCGCAGGCTCAACCCCACGGCCACCACCAACAGGGCCAGCGCACCCGCGCCGACCATCAGGGTTGGCTTTTTCACAGCGTTGCCACCTCCTCTTCAGCCACCGCCGGAGCGGCGCTTTGCGCCTGCAGCTGCGCGGCGTTCTGGCTGTATTCGCGCAGGTAGACGATAAACTCCTGCAACAGGCGGTCCCACAACTCCAACTGACTGCGCAGGTGAGTGGCCGCGACACCCGCCACCACCACGTCCATTTCCATCAGCAAAAACTCGCCTTGCAGCGACAGCCGGGCGAAACGGCGCGAAGCGTTCCACACCTGGGCCAGGCCCTCAGGCAACTGGCCCTGCACCCGCAGCGCGCAGCTGTAGGTGAAATCCACATAGGCGCCCTGCTCCGTCGCCGGGTTGCCGAAGCGCACGGCAAAACCGATGCCCTGGCTGGCACTGAGCAATTGCACGATGCCGTTCTGGTCGGTCGGATTGACCCGGTAGCCGGCCTCTTGCAGCAATTCGGTCAGGCTCTGGGCGGTGACGTGATTGATCAATGCGTTCATGTTCGGTGCTTCCTTGTCGATCAGGGGTGGGCGCCCGCCTGGGGCGCATCGAAACGGCTCTTGTACAAATCGTCGCCAAAGCCCTGGGCCAGTTCTTCGAACTTGACCCGCGCGCTGCTGGCGAAGGGCTGGCGAATGCTCATCACCTCGGCCACGTCGATTTTTTCGTAGGCCGCCAGCAGCTGCCGGGCCACGCCGTACATCTGTTGATTCTTGACTGAACATTGCTGCACTTGTGTGTCACGTTCGGCCAATTGCGCCTGCAAGCGCGCACGCTCGGCCTCCTTGCCCTTGGCCAGCACCAGCAGTTCGTCATAAGCCTTCTTGAACTTGCCGATCTGCTCGTTACTCGCCGCCACTTGGGCCTGGGCCTGGCTGTGCAGGCTCTGTTGCTGGCCGGCCAGTTGCTCGGCCATGCCGCGCGCCTTGTTCAGCTCAGCGGTCAGTTGCTGGATTTGCACCTGGGCCTGCTTGGCCTGGTTTTCGGCGGCCAGCCGCGCGGCACTGGCCTGGGCTTGCTCGCTTTGCAGGGCCTGCAATTGCTGGGTGGTGCTGCGCAGTTGCGTGCGCAGGCGCTCCTCCATGCCTTCGGCCGAGGCCGCGCCGGCGACCAGCAGCAATAACAACCCGCAGATTCGCGTGTTCATGGGGCATCTCCCTGCGCATCAGAAGCGCGTGTTGAGTTCCAGTTGCATCACATCGACTTCGAACGGCTGGCCGTAGACTTCCGAGGCGCTCAACCAACGGGCGCTGGCGTAGATGTTCTTCTCGATGCCGTAGTTGGCGCCGATGAAATAGCCCTTGGCGTTGGTGCCGCCCAAGTGGAACGAGGAGTCGTTGAACCCGTCTGGCAAGGCGTCGGGCTGGATGTACTTGTAGCCGGCCAACAGGTTCCAGTCGCCGCGCTTGCGCATCTCCAGCGCGCTGCCGAGGGTGAATGAAACCATCAAGGCATTGCCGCCACTTTCAAACTGGCCGTTGCTGTTGATGTTGTTGACGATCTGGCCCTCGCTGCGCTTGAGCATCTCGCCCTTGTCGTAGGCCAGGTTGTGGATGAAGTTGGCCTGGGTGCGCAGCTTGAAGTCGCTGGGCAACTCGCTGTCCCATACCGCGTTGAGGTCCAGCACGTTGAACTTGGAGGCCAAGCCGACGTATTGCGGTTCCGGCGTCGTGCCGGGCGTGGCCGGGTTGGGCGTGATATTGCGCAGGTTGAACACGCTGTTGCCCTTCTGCATAAAGGCCACCCGCGTGCCGTCGGTGTCGCAGCCGGGTTGACCGGCCCATGGGCTGCACGGGCTGGAGCGCTCGCCTTCGATGTCCTGGAACTGGTAATAGGCCGCCGCGAGCTTGAGCGTGTTGGCGCGGTTGATCTTCCAGTCCGCGCCGATCTGCCCGCCAAACAGCCACTTGGTGTCGCTGCTTTCCTTGTCGATGCCGTTGCTGCTGGCGGTGTCGGAGGTGTACTCCACCGGGAACGCGCCGAGGGTGCCGAACAGGCCCCATTCGTTGTTCAGCCGATGATTGAAGATCGCCGCCACACCGTCGAAGTTGAGGTCGTTGGAATACATCATGTCGGTGGAATAGAACGGGTTGCCGATCCGCCCGCCGGTCAGCGTCACCCCGTCGGCGGCTTTCCAGCTCAGGTAACCCTGATCGAGCCAGATATCTTTTTTGCCGAAGCCACCGCCCAGGGTCTGGGTGGTGGACACTGGGTTGTTGTCCGAGCCCGTGCCCAAGCGAATGCCCGCGGTCCACTCCGGCGAAATCACCGCTTTCATGCCCAGGCGTGCGCGCAGGCGGAACAGGTTGGAGCGGTCCTCGCGGGTATTGAGCAACGGCGGGAAGCGCGTATTGGAGCTGGGGTTGACGTCATACGGGCCGTTGTCGTTGAGCTTGGCGTAGTCGGTGATGGTGTCGTCGTTGCGCCCTGAGAAGTAACGCGACTCGTCACGCAAGCGGATATCGCCATCGAAACTCACGCGGGACACCCAGTCCGGGAACGTGTTGGGTTGCGCCCAGTTTTCCTGTTTGGCGGTGGCCATGACCTCAGCCTTGACCTGATCGCGGATCTGGTCGCGCACCGCCTGCGGCACATACTGCACGCGCACATCCCCAGGCGCAGTGGGCGGGCCGCTGGCGACCACCGGCGCGGCATTGGCCTGGCGCGCCTGCTGGGCCTCTTTTTCGGCCTGGGCGATCAAGCCGTTGGCGGTGTCCTGGGTGAGCACACCTTGCTGCACCAACAGGCGGATCAGGTTGACGGTGACGTTTTCCGAAGGCGCCACCGGCGCTGCCGCCGCGGTGCCGACGAGGGTCGCGATGACCATGCCGACCGCCAGGGTCAGTCGATTCACGGGGGAAATCATGTGTACGCAACTCCTGTAAAAAACGTAGACAAAGGGTTCGATCAATCCGGGCGACGGCCCTTGAGCGCCAGGCGCACCGGCATGGTCACGGCCGCCGGCACTCGTTGTGTGGCATGGGGCGCACGCAGGGCCGCCAGCACCTGGGCGTCGGTCTGGGCATCGCCGCTGGACTTGACCAGCTCGGCGCGCACCACCTGCCCCTCGGCGTTCAGCCATAAATCCGCCTGCACCGCATACGCCTTCTTGCGCAGCTCGGGGTCGTCGCGCAGCAAGCGTTGAAACACGCCGGCCAGGTATTGCTTGTACGTGCCGGTACCCAGGCCACCGCCGCCGGACCCGGCCATGCCGCCGCCCTTGCCCGCGCCGATGTTGAAACCGTCGGTGCCGGACTGGGCGTCGCCGTCGATCTGCATCGGGTTGGCCAAGTCATCGGCTGGTGACGGCGGTGCTTCCTCGGCCGGCTTGACCTCTTCCGGCGCCGGAGTGGGCTGCGGCTCAGGGATTTTTTCTTCCACCTTGGGCTCCGGTTCCTTGGGCTTTTCCGGCGGCGGTGGTGGCGGAGGCGGCAACGGAATGATGGTCGGCACCTTGGGCGCCTCGCGGCGCACGCCGCTCATGTCGTTGGCCCACTGCCACAACAACCAGGCGGCCACGGCGCCCAGCAGCAGGCCGGCGCCCCACTTCAGTGGGCGCAATGGCCGTGGGGTCTTGGTCGGCGGTGTGATCGGCATCTGTGCGGTCATGGCTCAGCCCTGGCTCGGTTTGCCGGTGACCAGCCCGACCTGGGACAGCTCCAACCGGCGCAGCAGGTCGAGCACTTCTATGACTTTCTGGTACTGCACCATGGCATCGCCGCGCACGATCACCGGGAAGTCCGGGTTCAGCGCTTTTTCGATACGCAGGCGCTCTTCCAGCTCGCCGAGGGTCACCGGGTAGGCATCGAGAAACACCTGGCCGCCGTCGTTGACGGAGATGGCCTTGGTCTTGGCCTCCGATAACGATACCGAGGCGCTGGCCTTGGGCAGGTGAATCTGGATCCCCGACACCTGGGCGGTGGCGGTGAGGATAAACATCACCAGCACCACCATCAGCACGTCCACCAGGGGCGTGATATTGATGCTGTCGACGGCGGCATCATCGTCATCGTCGTGGGAGGCATTTACGGAAGCCATGGCGATTCTCCTCAGGCCGGAACCGATGCGTGCGGCGCGCGCCGATGCGCCGCTTCACTGTGCTGGCTTTCGCCGTGCATCTCGGCCAGGCGGGTGATGAACTCGTCGACGAACACCCGCATGTCGGCGCTGACTTCCTTGTTGCGCGTGATCAGGCGGTTGTAGCCGAACAGTGCCGGGATCGCGACGAACAGGCCCATGGCCGTGGCCAGCAAGGCCGCCGCCATGCCGGGGGCGATGGCATTGATGTTGACGTCACCGGCCATGGCCGTGCCGAGGAACACCACCATGATCCCCAGCACCGTACCCAGCAGGCCGATATACGGGCCGCCGGCGATGGCATTGGACAGGGTCGAGAGCTTGGCGCTGAGGGCCTGGTTTTCGCGGGTACGCACACCGTCCATGGAGCAACGGATGGCTTCGATGGTGGCCGCCGAGACCGACGAGGTGTCAGCGCCCTGGGCGCGGCGGGTGCGGATTTCCTTGACCGCCACGCAATACAGGCGCCACAGCGAGGAGTGGCTCAGGCGCTCGGCGAGCAGCGCATCGTCGTAATACATTTCCAGGCGGGTGCCGATTTGCGCGAACTGCTCACGGAACGCTTCGTTGGCGCGGCTGACCCGGCTGACCTGGCGGTTCTTGCGCAGCATGATGAACCACGACTGCACCATCATTGCCACCAGCACCAGAATGATCACCCAGGCGTCCACCGGCACCGCGTTGAGCAAAAAGCCCAGGCTGCCGAAGCCAAAGCCGGACTGTTCTTCATCCACGCCATACGCCACCAGCTTCGACTCGGCGCCCTGGGCACTGGCATCGGCCAGCAACAGGGCCGCCGGCCGCGCCACCTTGGACAGGCGCAGCTCGTCGATGGCCCCGGCGAACGGCAGATATGTGCTCGCGGCGTCCGGCAGGTCGGCGCCGATGGCCAGCGGCGTATTGAACGCCGGCAGCGCCACGCCCAGGCGCGCGGTTTCGCGGCCGTTCACAAACAGCAGCCCATTGGCGCCCTCGGCGGTAAACGCCAGGTGCTGCCATTGGCCGGGGTTCAATGGCTGGGTCGACACCGCACGTTGCCCATCGACTTCCACAAACGGCACACCCTGGTTCAACCCCAGCAGCAGGCTGTGAGCACCGTCGCGGCGGGCCAGGACGATCTGCTCGCCACTGGCCTGGTCCACACGCAGCCAGGCACTGAAGGTAAACGCCGCGCCGGCGGCGTGTTGCAGCGAGGGGCTGGCCGGCAGCAACAGCGCCTGGCCGCCAAATTGCAGAGCGCGACCGATCACGCCGTCGATGCTGCTGCCGGTGGCGTTCGACGCGGTGTTGGCATAGGCCGTGGTGTCGCGCGGCGGCGTGGCCGGGGCTCCGTCGAAGTGGTACAGCGCGGTGTAATCGGGGTCGAAGGTCAGTTGGCCATTGGCGGTGGCCGGGGCCTTCTGGTTGCCGTAGTACATCCACAAATCCTGGCGTTGGCCGCCTTCGACCTTGGGCACATCGACCCAGATCAGCGCCATGCCCATCAGCGGGTCGAAGCTTTCGATCTGGTGGTTGAACACGGTCTTGTCATCGGCACTCACGAAGCGCAGGTCGGCCCCGTCTTCCTTGACCCCGTCAAAGCTGAAATTGCCGGTATGCAGGCGCACCAGCAGCGCGGTACGGCCCAGGGCCTGATTGATCGCGGCGCCTTGGGCGGTGGTGTCCACGGAAATCTGTTTGCGGTAATGCCAGTCATCCTGCCACCAGGCGTGGGCGGTGGCCGGGAGCGCGAAGCCCAGGCAGATCAACAGGCTCAGAAATAGGCGTTGCATGGGTGAAGTCTCCGGAAGAAAAAGTCAGAAAGTCGCCTGCAT
>Ga0256410_1000111_pt1 | contig 126164 bp, 127 predicted proteins | sample PhyWR1_FD_185983 | JGI IMG/M metagenome (GOLD analysis project Ga0256410, IMG submission 185983) | Leaf surface microbial communities from wheat plants in UC Gill Tract Community Farm, Albany, California, United States - DLSL W.R1 | ecosystem: Host-associated > Plants > Phyllosphere >... | reverse complement strand
CTTCTCTGTTATACAAAGAAACATCCGTATCTAAAGGGTTGTTTGCGTTTCAGTCTGTCGAAGAACATTGCCTTGAATGCGGGTGCAAAAGTAGCAACCTTTTCCGCTTTTCCAAACTTTTAATCCATCTTTTTTTGCCTTTTTTCTTAACTTTATCTTAACTGCCTGATAAGGCGTAGTTTGTATCCAAAAGTTTTTTTGGCTTTTTATTACTATCAGTATTGAAGGGCTGAATTGCCACAGGTCCTCACCCCAGCCCTATCCAAAGGAGAGGGAGACGAGATGTGCCGAGAGAACCTACCTACTCTAATATATAGTATAGAAAAGACCTCACCCCCGACCCCTCTCCAAAGGAGAGGGGAGCGTAATGTGCCGGGGAGAACAGGGTTACTCTTATATAAATGTATAACCCGGAATCCTCCAAAGGAGCGTGAAGTGTGATGTGCCGACCAGAACGGGATTACTCTTATATATAGGTATAACCGGAAACTATAAACCAAGAGATCGCTCTTAGTCCCGGCCGAAGCGGCATCCCCATAGCGGAGCAAGGGATAAAGCGCAGGGAAGGAATAGGGATAGTATAGAATGCCAGGCGATGGCGCTTCTAAATTTAATCGAAGCGCAACGCTTTTACAGGAGAGATTCGTGTAATAATATAGGATGGGATCAGCAATAGGGACACGCAAACGAGTATTGTTCCCGCATTAATAAGGAGTATCGATGGGATATCAATAGTTACCGGGGCAACTGTTACATAATAATTTTCGGGCGGCAGGGTGATAATGCCAAAGTATTTTTGTACTAATAGCAATCCGATACTAATAATATTACCCCACAACAGTCCTTTTATTATAAGGTAGGCCGCGTTGTATAAAAATATCTTCCGGATGCTCCAATTGGTCGCACCCAGGGATTTTAGCATACCCACCATTTGTGTGCGTTCCAATATCAACACCAGTAGCGCTACTACCATATTGATGGTTGCTACAACTACCATGATTATAATGATGACCATAATATTCACATCGAATAATTTGAGCCATTGGAAAATATTTATGTATTTCTCTTCTATGGTCTGGCTGTTGAGCGTGGACGGGATAGCATCATAAATTTCGGCACCTGTCTCCTTTATTTTGTCAAAGTCATCTACAAAAACTTCAAAAGCACCCACCTGTCCATCTTTCCACTTGTTCATGCGCTGCACATGACGAATGTCTCCTATTAAATACGAGGCATCGAATTCCTGGAAACCGGAATTATAAATCCCTACAAGCTTAAAGTTCCTGAGATTCGGCATACCATTACCGTCTTCCTTCATAAAGTAGGTATTAAATTTATCCCCCACTTTCAGTTCCAGCCTGTTTGCCAGGTATTCCGAGAGCATCACTTCTTCATTAAGATTTGCCATCAGGTTGGGCTTTCGGCCTTCCGTAATGTATTCGTCAAGCACATCCCATTTATATTCTTTCCCTACTCCCTTAAAAATTATCCCTTCAAATGCCTTTTCCGTACGGATGATTCCGGCCTTTGATGCTACTGCCTGTATATGCTGTACTTCCGGCACCGATGTAAACTTAGGATAAAAAGGCTGTTTTATGGATAATGGCTCAACGCTGACTTCAGATTGATTATCATCGAAGTTCGATATTATTACGTGCCCGTTGAATGCCGATACTTTTTCCCTTATCTTGTCCTGTAGCCCTACACCTGTAGCCACGGCAATGATCATCATGATTACGCCAACGGCAATTGCCACAATGGCAATTTTTATAATTGGTGCGGATATGCTACTTTTATGGTTTTTTGCGGAAACAAGCCTTCGGGCTATGAAATATTCTAAATTCAATTGGTATGGTATATAATTCGTTGTTCAAAAATACATTTTTATTCTCAATACTATTTATCGTTGCTTGCGGAAAATCTCCGAGGCCGACCGCCGCACCGTCCATTGACACCACACAAGCCAAACACATACCCCTTACGGCAAAGAATGATAAAAGAGAAATTATAACCGGTGCCGATAATTTTGAGGAATACCTGCCCCTTTTGAAAGATAAAAAAGTTGGCGTGGTAACCAACCAGACCGGAATTGTACATTATATAGAAGGGCATACCCTGGGACCGAATGGAAAGATCAATGCAGATTCGGAAGGATTAATGAGTATCGTAGATTTTTTGATCGACAATAACATCAACGTTGTTAAAATCTACGCGCCGGAACATGGCTTTCGGGGAACAGCTGATGCGGGTGAACTGATCAAAGACGGTAAAGACACCAAAACAGGCCTTCCGATCATATCGCTTTACGGTGATAACAAAAAGCCCAAACCCGAACAGCTTGATGGTATAGATATATTGGTATTCGACCTTCAGGATGTAGGAGCACGTTTCTATACTTACATATCGTCACTGCATTACATTATGGAAGCCTGTGCCGAGAAGAACGTTCCGCTTATGGTGCTCGACAGGCCAAACCCTAATGGTGGTATTGTTGACGGGCCAATCCTGGAGAAAGAACATACCAGTTTTATTGGCATGCACTCCATACCCGTCCTTCATGGCATGACCATAGGCGAATACGGGAAAATGATAAACGGCGAAAAATGGCTGAAGGATAGTATTCAGTGCAACCTGACCGTAATACCCTGCCTTAACTATAAAAGGAGTATGTTTTACCACCTTCCTGTAAAGCCTTCACCAAATCTTCCCAACGACCAGGCGATAAACCTGTATGCCAGCCTCTGCTTTTTTGAAGGAACGAATATGAGTTTAGGACGCGGCACGGATAAGCAATTCCAGATATACGGTTCGCCCGATCTGCCGGATACGGGTTTCACCTTTACGCCAATGCCGAATGAGGGAGCCAAAGAACCTCCTTTGAAAGGCAAACTATGTTATGGCGAAGACCTGAGCGATGCGCCAAAGGTTAAGAAACTGGAACTGAAATGGCTGATAAAAGCGTACGACGCTACCAAAGACCAGGCAAAGTTCTTTACTTCATTCTTTACAAAGCTGGCGGGCACGAAAAAATTGCAGGAGCAGATTGAAGGCGGAATGAGTGAAGATGATATAAGAGACACCTGGAAAGACGGCCTTTCGGATTTCAAGAAGATACGAAAGAAATATCTGATTTACCGATAAGGTAAATCTTAATGTTTTGACAAAGTGTTTCGGGTTACCGATAGTGTTTTGTAATTTTCAGTTGTATTAATCTTAAACATCACTTGTCATGAATATCACCGAAAAATTAAACAGCCTTATTGAATACATCCTCAATTTTGTAAACCAGGTAAAAGGATATGTAGACGACATTATCGCCTTCTTTGAAGACCTTAGGGATAAAATCGAGGGCTTACTGGAATATATAGAAGATAAAATACACAGCGTTGAAAGCTTTGTAGGCGAACTAAAGCAGCATACAGAAGAAGTTGCTACCTAAGACGTAGGGCCTTCCGGATCGGAAGGCTTTTTTTTGCGCAATGCCGACGCGCCTTTGGTTGCACCTTTTACCGTTGCCCTGGCAATAACATATAATATCATCATGATGATAAAAATGATAATGGCGATAGTGCCAATTTCTGCCATCTTAGCGCTCCATGAGGATACAATAACATTATCTGTAAGGTAATAGAACAGCCCGGCAAGGGCAAATGAAAGAACTGCAAAAATCAGTACAACACGTAGAAGTTTCATATCTCTTTAGTTTACAGGCTGCCCAAATTGTATCAGGTAACCATTATTATCATAAACGGCAAATTCACGCATACCATAAGCGAACGTTTCCGGTTCGTAACCTACATGGCATTTGCCTTTCAATTGTTCCCATATCGCATCCACATCATCTGTATTAATGTAAAACGATCCGGTAAAGGCCGGCTTTTCAAAAGGAATGTGCTCATTGGGGAGCGCAAACATGATCTCAAGCCCGTCCCTGTCTACAGCTGCCCACCCCTGGCTTTCTTCACAGGCCCTGCATTCAAAACCAAAAATACCGGTATAAAAATCGACGGTGCCTTTCAGGTCTTTGGTATACAGCATTGGCTTTAGGGATGTGAACTTTGCCATATAAACTTTTATGTAAAGCTACACAAAATACTTTTTATTATGCCCTGGAAAAACCAAATGAATAAAAGTCGTGATTTTATATCGTCAGTTTCTTTTTCATTTCTTCAACTATATTATAGGCCGCAGGGCAAATCTCCACATTTTTAATCGTCAGATTTGCTATCTGGTGGAATTTTTTTCTGTCGGTATGCGGGAACTCGCGGCAGGCTTTGGGACGCACATCATAGATCATGCAGTAGTTTTCGGCATCAAGAAAAGTGCACGGAACACTTTGCAGTACATAATCCCTGTCTTCATCCACACGAAGATACTGGTCGATAAACTGCTGAGGCTTCAGGCGAAGGTGTTTGGCTATACGCTCAATATCGGCAGAAGTAAACAATGGCCCGGTGGTTTTGCAGCAATTGGCACAGCTAAGGCAATAGTCTTTCGCAAACTCCCGGTCATGGAGTTCCTGCATTACATAATCCAGGTTTTTAGGCGTTTTCTTTTTGAGCTTGTCAAAAAACTTTTTATTCTCGTTATGCTTATCTTTGGCAAGCTTCGGCAATTGTTTTAAAAAATTCTCCATTCCGCAGTCATTTATCTGTCCGCGGCAAAAGTATAAAAAAATGAAAGACCTTTTCGGGAAAGCGATATTAGACTACCAAACCGGCAATGCTCCGGAAGACATTGTGACCGAAACCTCCATTTCTGAAGAGGACGAAATGAGCGTCGCCTACCTTTTCCGGTCGTATAAAGAAATGCCTGCCCTGGAAAAGAAAGCCCTTACGCTTTCAAAAGGACAGGTACTCGATGTGGGCTGTGGCGCGGGCAGCCACGCACTATACCTGCAAAACGAAAAGCGACTCGACGTTCTGGCTATTGATATTTCCCAAAATGCCATAGAAGCCTGCAAACTCCGGGGTGTAAAAAATACGGCTTGCGTTAATGTACTGGACCTGGAAGACAAAAAATTCGATACCATTTTGCTTTTAATGAACGGCACCGGTATATTCGGAAAGCTGAAAAATATATCAGACTACCTGCAAAAGCTCAGGTCATTACTGCATCCCGGCGGGCAAATTCTTATTGACTCTTCCGATATCATTTATATGTTTGATGAGGATGAAGACGGCGGGCGATGGATTACCACCGATAGGGATTACTACGGTGAAGTCGAATTTACCGTGCGTTACAAAGGCGAGACCGAAGACACTTTCGACTGGCTGTATATCGACTATAATACCCTGCAAAATGCCGCCCAGGCCAACGGGCTAAACTGTGAACTTGTAATTGAAGGCGAACACTACGATTACCTTGCACGGCTTACCGCAAAATAAAACCCGGAGCAATGTCCGGGTTAGATATTCTTAAGGTATATTCAAATACTTATGCGTTTGTAATGACACCCTCCACTTTGGGTTATTCATTACATACTCTACGATAAACGGTGTCATTTCTTCTTTTTTGCTCCATTCCGGCTGTAGGAACAGTATCGCATTTGGGTTCACTTTGGCGGCCTGTTCTTCCGCAAAGATAAAATCGTGCCTGTTATGGATAATCACTTTCAGCTCGTGGGCATGGGCATAAACCCCTTCTGTAGGTAATTTTGTTTTTTTCGGCGAAAGGCAGATCCAGTCCCATGCACCCGACAAGTTATAAGCGCCGGAAGTCTCTATATGCGTGCGCATCCCCTCTGCCCTAAGCTTTGAGGTAAGCGGCCCCATATCCCAGGTTAGCGGTTCGCCACCAGTTATAACAATAGTTTTACAGTATGGTTTTGCATTCGCTACGATAGCATCAATACCTGTTGGCGGGTGCAGGTCGGCATTCCAGCTTTCCTTGACATCGCACCAGTGGCAACCCACATCGCATCCGCCTACGCGGATAAAATAGGCTGCGGTACCCGTGTGATACCCTTCGCCCTGTATCGTGTAGAATTCTTCCATAAGGGGAAGCATTTCCCCTTTTTCAACTGCTATCTGTACTTCCTTTTTCAGCATTTTTTTCAAAATAGTCCGCAAAGATACATATTAATAAGCGGAATTGTATATAAATAAAAAACCGGCGGGTTACCGCCGGTTTTCCGTATCACGTTGACACTTATTATTTCTGGATGCTTTTCAGCTCACTTTTCGCATATTCGTCTGCCGGATTAATGGCAAGCGCTTTATTAAAGTAATCAATTGCTTTTGCCTTATCGGTTACTTTGTAGTAAGCAGCAGCGTTGTTATACGCTTCTGCAAGGGCTTTCTTTACAGAATCTTTCGATGTCTCTTCAGCGCCTTTCTCATTTACTACCCTGATATAGTCATCATAAGCCTTTGCCATTTCGGCATACGACTCGTTTGTAGCGATCCTCTGGTTCAGCCTGGCCTTAAACAGGTACCCATCCTGAGATGTTGGTGACAATTCAATAACCTTATTCATTGCCGCAACACCTTTTGCAAGCTGCGCTGCATTTTGCTTCTGCGCTTCTTCCGGCTTGTTAAGGTGATCGTAGTAGATCGCATAGCCAAGGTAGAAGTTATCATAGAACAGGTTCTTGTTCTCCGGGTTCAAAGTACCCGCCTCAAACACTACCGAAGCAGGGCCATATAGCTTTTGAGAGAACAGCTTTTTACCGATCTCGTTAAATTCAGAGGTAATGGTAACATCAGTTTCGGCAGCTTTTTTGATATCGGCAATAGCCTCATCAAACAGTGCCTGGTCGGTTACAATAGTATTGTTCGCAGCGTCTTTGCTTACAGTATATGCCAGTTTGGCAAGGCCAAGGTACAAATAATCCCTTGCAATGATCCTCTTAGGCTCCACTTTAGAAAGGAATTCTTTCATCGCCGTAATACTTTCAGCATAGTTACCATTCTCGTAAGCCGAGTAGGCAAGGTAACGCAATATTTTCGGATTCACTTTATCCAGCTTCTGCATAGCAAGCGCTTCAGCCTCAAGGGCTTTCCAGTCGCGTGTCAGTACTAGGAAGTCGGCATGCCTCATCCTAGAGTTAAGAGAGTAGTCGGTAAGCGACATATACTTCTCATAATTCTGCATAGCCAGTTTTATGTATTCGTCGTATTTACCACCTTCGGTATTTGCCCAAATGTAATAGGTCTCTGCAAGCTCCCTGTATACAGGGCCATAATTAGGATTAGCCGCAATTACCTCGTTGAATGCCTTAAGAGCTTCCGGGAAAGCGGCTCTTGTATTTTTGGTGATAACACCCAACTGAAGCTTCGCCCTAAGCAGGGTATTGTCCAGCCTTACCGCGTTACGGTAAGCACTATATGCTTCGTTCTGGTTACGTTCACCATAGTAAGCATCACCAAGGCTCAGGTAAGCCTGGGCATTGTTTGGATCTTTGGCGATCGCTCTTTTTAGCACTTCTATAGCTTTCTTGTAGTCCGGTTTTTCCGAATTGATGTAGGCACGGCCAATATATACCAGCTGTTCTACATCTTTTTTCCTTAACTCTTTTTCAACCGCTGCAAATTTAGCCTGCGCTGCTGTAGCGTTGCCATTGTCAAGGTCAAGGTGGCCAAGGCCAATTTCATTATATTCACGATTGTTCTTTACTGCCTTACCTTTGTTGAAGTATATGGCAGCCGAATCCTGCTCGCTTTGCTTTAGGTATACGTCTCCAAGCAGGAAATAGTTTTTTCCTTCATCCGGATTCGACGCGATTAGCGATTTCAGGCTATTCTTTGCTTTTTGGTACTGCTCAGCATCAATTGCTTTTTTGGCTTCGTTGGCATCCTGTGCCGAAGCAACTCCAAATACAAGTAATGATAAACCGAGGAACTTAAACTTTTTCATCTTTAATTTCTCCTTTTATGATTATTTAGTAGTTTCTATTTTATTGCACTTCCACCTCGCGCGGAGGGATCTTTATGGGCACTAATCCCGACTTCAGGATAATGCGCTGGCCTTCGGGTGCACTGATGTAAGTTGCAAAACCCATGCCCAAACCTTTTTTTCCCTGGTAATTTAACACGTAAAGCTTGCGGGTAAGCGGGTATAATCCCCTGGCAATGTTGCCTTGTGAGGGCTTATAATATTTTTTGCCAGCCTTGTCATTTTTAACATTATCCAATGCCAGAACCCTGACATTTTCTACATCTTCCACAAGCTCGTTGGGTGGCTGCAACATCCAGTTTACCCCAACAATACCGATAGCATCTTTGTTAGCCCTGACGAATTTTATAACTTCTTCATTCGACTTGAGGGCATAAATGTTTTTCGATGGCAATGTTTTGACGCCGGCCTGTTGCATCAGGAACTTTACGGTGCTGGAATTGGCATTATCAAACACAAGCTTTGTAACTTTAGAAGAGGTATTCCCCCTCATCGCCCTGTACAGTTCTTCGAGTTCAAGCACGGTATCCGTAGCCGTTCTGGAAGTTATCAGCGCAATAGCATCTGTAGCAAATTCAGTAACCTTCGGCTCGATCTTCCTGTTACGGAAATGCGCTTCTTCCTCAGCTGTAAACCTGCGCGGCATTACAGCTATTTGGGATGTATCGCGGAGCGCACGCATAAGCTCATTTTCGGGAAGGTTGACCTGATGGATGTGCGCATTATTGTATACGCTGTGAAACACCGCCAATACGTCTTCAACTATAGGCTGGATCGTGTTATCCACCAATATCGTTGCCTTGCCATAGGTAAGCGATTCCCCCTCTATGGGTTCATTCTCTTTCCTGCAGGACAGTACAACGGCAACCAGGCCTATAAAGGCTGCAAGCAGCAGTGTGATCTTTTTTGTCCCGGATAAATAATTACTTTTCATCTATACTTCTTGATTTGTTGGCTTCAGATTTACTCCTTTATTGCAGGCTGCTCTGTTTCCCCTGTACCATCAATGTTTACAGCAATTGGAAAATAATACGATGTCCTAACAACTTTTCCATTTTGTTTGCCGGGTGTCCACTTTTCAGAAAGTGCCACTACCCTTTTAGCCTCATTGCCCAGTCCGTATCCGGGATCCCTGAGAACTTTGATATCCGATACGCTGCCGTCTTTTTCTATAACGAACGATACATATACTTTCAATACAATATCGCTCGCAGATTCAACATCCGGCATTTTCATATTTGAAGACACAAGCTTATAAAAAGCCTTCATGCCTCCGGGATATTCCGGCTTAACCTCTACACCCTGAGCCGGATACACCTGGTTTTCAGGGTCAGTCTCAGACGATTTGCCTGCCATCGGGGGAACGATTTGCCCATAAGAAGCTGCAATACAAAAAAGCAGCATGGCTATGATACTAAAGCGCTTACTCATTGTCCTGCCTGTTATAATTCTGTATAAGCCTCACGAACCTGAAAAATGCATACACGATAAGCAATATGCCAAAGGCGAGGCGGCCGGTTTGGTTAATTGCCAGCGGCAGCTGCTTCCAGAAGATAACCATGAGCCCAAGCACAAGGTACAGCAGGAAGAACGCCATACCTAAAACGAACAGAAATCGCTTTACAGGCGATTTCTGTTGTTCTGAACGGGACTTTCTTTGTGATAGCATCCCTTATTCCTTATGATGATTTGATGTTGATCGTGATAGGAAGGTTGTACGATGCCCTTACAGGCTTACCGTTCTGTATACCGGGAGACCATTTTTTCTTCATGGACTTCAATACACGCTCGGCTTCTTTACCTAATCCGTAACCCGGGTCCCTTACCACTTTAATGGCGCTCATCGAACCGTCTTTTTCAACAACGAAAGATACGTGTATCCTCGCTGTCATGTTCTGGTCGATCTCAGGGATCCTGAAGTTGCTGTTCACATACTTATAGAAAGCATCAATACCACCCGGATATTCCGGCTGTACCTGAAGGCCCGCGGAGTTGTAGATACCTGTATCTTCCACTTCCACACCCTTTTTAAGGTCGCCCGAAGGCTTATCAATGTTCACTTCACCCTCAGGGCTGGCCTCTGCGCTCTTGTCACTTGGCGTAGCGTCCTTAAAGTCTTTTGTATCCGGAATTTCTTCAGGCACTTCTTCTTTCTTGGCAGCTTCAAGCGGTTTGAACTTGATCTCTTCCACGATAGATTTAGGTGCCTGTACCTGTTCCACCTTTGGCGGCTCCGGAGGAAGAATTTCCTCAGGCGGCGGCGGAAGATCTGCGATCTCCACAAGCTTTACCTCTTCTTTCTTCTCGTCCTCCTTCATCATTCCGCCAATAAGGGCAGGAAGGTGGTAAGAAAGTACCGCTCCGGTAAACAGCACGATACCGATAGCAAGGGCTATCGAAGTCGTAACAGGGCTTTCCGACCTGAGTTTGTAAGCTCCGTACTGTTTGTTACGGCCTTCGAACACCATGTCGATCCACTCTTTCTTAAATAAACCTATTTTTGACATAATTTTTCGTTTTTTGGTTAAAAGCGCCGGCTTAGTACAAGCCTGACTGCTTTAACAGATCCAGTTCTCCGGCAGTCATGTCACCAATCGCAAAAAGCTGCGGCTTCGTGATCGCCATCTCATCCAGGATATCTACAAGATTCCTGTAGTTAGCCTTGTCGCTCGCCTTGATGTTCACTACAAGCCCCTGTTGCGGCTTGCCTTCCTGCTTTGCATAGGCTTTACCCATCTCCACATTTTTCAAAAGGTCTTTCCTGATACCATTCTTACCAAACGCAGCCTCTGTAGGAGGTATAGTAGGGGATTCGAATTTACCCATATACCAAAGAATCCTGTTATTGCTACCGATAAGGATAGTCATCATCCTTTCTTCCGGAATCTTAGTATTAGTAGGCTCTGGATTGGTTTTATCTCTATCCGGCATAGGAAGCGGCATTGCCTGTGGCTTCGAAAGCGTTGTGGTAAGCATGAAGAACGTGATAAGAAGAAACGCAAGGTCTACCATCGCGGTAAGGTCTACCCCGGGGTTGGACTTCTTACTTCTTACCTTTTTGCCTTTGCCACCATCGCCGCCAGTATTTAATTCTGCCATTTTATATTATCGTCTTTATAATATTAAAAATCTTCGTCCCTTAAGCCAGTTACCAGATAGAACTTGTTCTTCTTCTGTTCCTGCAGGATATCCATTACTCGTTTGATGGTAGGGTATTCTTCTTTAGCATCACCTTTGATAGCGATCTGAAGGTCACCTTTTACACCATATTCTTCAGCGGTGATTTCACCTGCCTGGAATTTCTCGTCGTAGAAAGCCCTCTGCGACTCCCTTGCTTGTTTTACCCAGTCAAAAAGCTGGTTGTTGATTGAGTCGTAAGGAATACCTTTCTGAACACCTTCTTTTACCCTCTCGCCAGGAGAAAGTGCAAGCAATGATTTCAGTTCGGTCATCTTTACACCAAAACCTTCAAGCTTTTCAAACTCAGTATATTCTTCTTCTGTAAACTTCACGTTACGCAGCTCTGACATACGCTCCAGCGTAGCCCGCCTGATATTCTTAGGCATAAGGAAGAACACCTGCTTCTGGCCTACAGTAATTGTGGCAACGCCCTCATCCGGAAGTTTCTCGATCACTGTAGACTGCGGTGTATCTACCGGCTTAGGCTCAGGCTGCTTGGCCGTGGCAGTCATAATAAAGAATGACAGCAAAAGGAATGCCACGTCGCACATCGCGGTCATATCTATCCTGGTGCTCTTCTTTGATACTTTTATTTTCGCCATTTTTTATACTATTAGCTTATAAAGCATGGGGAGTACAGTATACCCGTACCACCCAGCTTTTATGTTTTACAATAATTGATTAGTTGTTTGCACGAGCCCTAAACCTTCTGTAGGTTTGGGTAATGGCGAAACCAGCCTCATCAATAGAGTAAGTAAGCTTATCAATTTTAGATGTAAACGCATTGTAAGCGATAATCGCGATAGTTGACGTTGAGATACCTGTAGCGGTGTTAATAAGCGCTTCAGAGATACCGTTAGCAAGCTGCGAAGAGTCAGGAGTAGAACCTGCACCAAGAGCCGAGAACGCCTTGATCATACCTGTTACCGTTCCTAGAAGTCCCATTAGCGTACCGATCGATACAAGGGTAGAGATGATTACAAGGTTTTTCTCAAGCATTGGCATTTCAAGAGAAGTTGCCTCTTCTATTTCCTGCTGGATAGCTGCTTCAGCCCTTTCGCTGTCGAAACCTTCCCTTTTTACTTCTTCATATTTAAGAAGACCTGCTTTTACAACGTTAGCAACAGTACCTTGCTGCTTGTCGCACTCAGCCATAGCCTCATTGATGTTACCTGCAGCGATCTGCCCCTGTACTTTCCTTACGAAAGAGTCAACGTTGCCTTTTCCTGCCGCTTTGCTGATAACGAATAGACGCTCAATTGAAAATACAACAGTCATAAGCAAAAGGCCCATAAGTACCGGTACAACGTACCCTCCTTTATAAACCATTGCCAGGTAGTTGCCTTCAATCGGTTCGCCTTCCGGATTACCGTCCTGGAAGTTTGATGGGTGACCCATGATGAATTTCCATACAAGGGCGCCAACTATCAAACATAAAACGATAGTCAATGCTGCGAATACGTTAGATCCTGCTGAAGAACCACTGCTTTTTTCAACCTTCTGAATAGATGCGTTTGCCATTTCTTTTTAAAATTTAGTTTTTTGATTCTTAATAATAGTTCTTATTGTTCAATTAGTTCTTTGAATAAGACTGGCAAATTTATATTTTTAGAACTTAAAAAAAAACAAATTGGGTTGTTTTCTCAATTCTTAACAATAAATTATTGTAATTATAAAAATGCGTTAAACACGCTTTGAAAACGTTTGATTATACAAAAACTAATTTTGGCAACTGAAAACCACTTTTCCTTAAAAATTATTAGACATTAATATAGATTAAGTATAAATAACACAAATACAAATCTTTTATTGTGCATGCATGGTAGTTTTTGTCCAAATGAAATAAATTGATGTAATTTCACACCTGGCAAAGGTGTATAGTACAATTAGTACTACAATGTAATCAATAAAAATCAGGATTAATCCAAAAAATAACTAAAAATGAAAGGGTTTTATACTGTCGGGCTGCTGGTACTGTCTAATATTTTTATGACGCTTGCCTGGTATGGGCATTTGAAATTCAAAGAACTGAAATGGTTTGAAAATCTTGGCCTGATATCCATTATCCTGATCAGCTGGGGACTGGCGCTGTTTGAGTACTTCTTTCAGGTGCCGGCAAACAAGATGGGGTATGAAGAAAACGGAGGGCCTTTTACGCTTTTACAGCTGAAAGTGATTCAGGAAGTGATTACCCTGGTTGTGTTTACAGTTTTCATGCTTTTATTCTTCAAGAACGAAACATTCCGCTGGAACCATGCGGTAGGTTTTGTATTTTTGGTTCTCGCAGTCTATTTTATCTTTAAAAAATGAAAAATTATACCCTTCAAACCAGTCCCTTCATCGTTCCGACAGCAGACGGTAAACTGATCGAAGAACATTTCGGGAATGCCACCAACGGTAATTCCGGCATTTCTATTGCCCACATGGTAGCGCCGCCAGGATGGAGCGAACCTTTCCAGACGCCGGAGTTTGACGAATATACTTACATAATAAGGGGAAGAAAGCAATTTATTATTGAAAGTGATACCGTTATACTCTCAGCCGGGCAATCGATAAAGATCAACCGGAATATAAGGGTGCAGTATTCCAACCCGTTTGACGAGGAATGCGAGTATATCTCAGTCTGCACACCGGCCTTTTCGATAGAAAAGGTAAACAGGGAAAAATAACTTTTACTTGCCGATAAGCTTCAGCATCCTTGCCTCTACTTCAGGGCTATCCCAGTTTTCGGCAATATTATCCACCTGCATCACTTCATCCATGATCGCCTTCTGATGATCGCCGATCGCAAGCGCCTCGCTGTAGGGCCTGTCGCTAAAAGTAACACGGCTGTACAACGGCAGCCATTTATCCGGATGCCTGTCGGAGAAATGTTTCTCAATCTTTTTACGCAGCAGGAAATTAGCATCGGCCGTATCAGAACTCATTTCCATAAAGTTGCGGTACGAAAGCTCAGCAATGGCATCGGCATCAGGCTTACGACTCTCCTGGTATTCCCTGAAAATGGTTTTCCAGTCGTCGCCATGCTGCTGCATTAATTGATTAAGTATGGTAATATCCTCAAATCCGGCATTCATACCGTGACCGTAGAACGGAACAATAGCATGGCAGGCATCACCGATCAGGGCTACTTTATCCTCAAATGTCCACGGGTAACACTTCATCGTTACAAGGCTGCTCGTTGGATTTTTGAAAAAATCCTCCACAAGGTTGGGTATTACATCTTCCGCCGAAGGGAAATATTTAGCAAAGAATGCTTCAAGAGTATCCTTGTCGCTCAATGATTCAAAAGAATGATCTCCTGTAAACGGCATAAAAAGGGTACAGGTAAAAGTCCCGTCGATATTAGGCATGGCTATTAGCATGAACTCGCGCCTTGGCCAGATATGGAAGGAATTTTTGTCAAGTTTGTGGCTGCCATCTGCATTGGCGGGTATGTGCAGTTCCTTATACCCAAGGGAGAGGAATTCCTGTGAATAGTTGAACATATTCTGCCGCTGCATTCTGTGGCGCACCCTTGAGAAAGCGCCGTCTGCCCCAAAAACCATATCGTACTGAAGTGGCTCCCATGCGCCCTGCTCCGTCTCTCCTATATGCAGTGTGGCAGTGGCCATGGTAACATCCCATACACGGGTATTAAAAAAGAATTCCGCTCCCTCTGCTTCCGCGAGGTCTACCATCTTACGGTTTAGCACCCCCCTTGATATAGAGTAAATGCTTTCACCTTCCTTACCGTAATACTGATAATTAAGAGCGCTGTCAGCTCCATGAATTGCCCGCTTGTCCATTGCAATCGCTATTTCCCTTATCGGATCGCCGAGATTTACATCATCGAGCGCCCGCCAGCCGCGATGAGACATTGCCAGATTTATAGAGCGCCCCGAAAACTGTACTGTCCTGATATCGGGACTTCTGTCGTAAACATGAACTGTGTGTCCGGCTCTTTTAAGGTATATTGCCAGTAAAGATCCTACAAGGCCCGAACCGACAATAGCAATTTTCAAGGGAGTCTGCATTACATAAAAATCAAATGAATTACAAAAATAGGCATTTAATACAGGAGCATACTGATTTTACCATTTTAATTTCCACAGTTTAAATTATTAAGAAAACTTTGACTATTAAAGGATTCTTAATTTGTTAACACACCTGACGATTAATAGGTAATTTTAATCTACTAACTTTTAAAAAATTACAATCATGAGAGATTTAATCTGGTTAATCGTTGTTATCCTAATAATAGGATGGCTTGTTGGGTACTTTGGATTTGCAGAATCTGTAGGAAGTCTTATCCACATCTTACTTGTGTTGGCTATTATAGGAATCCTGTACAGGCTTGCTGTTGGCAGAAGGCCGTAGCTTCCTTGCTAATAACCTATCGACACGAAAAAAAATCAAAGAATCCCCATTTGGGGATTTTTTTTGTACCAAAACTTTACTACAAGATCAAGACGTAAATGCTCTCCATTATAAAACGGGCAGCCAGGGCCGAAAGTTTTTTTTCTTTGAGACATTGAACTATTATGACATCAATACAAAAAAAGTCCAACAATCTAAAATAAAGAAAGTTGAACTTTTAGGTACATTAATTATTGTGACTCCATCGGGATTCGAACCCAAATCTTCAGAACCGGAATCTGAAATTCTATCCATTGAACTATGGAGCCGGATTATTTTGTCCCAGGTTTAAAGCTCAAAGTTACATTACACAACCTTAAGACTTTAGACCTGAAACTTTAAACATATTACTAGGCCAACGCTTTTTTAACCGCATTGGATATCGCCTTACCATCCGCCTGACCTGCAAGTTCTTTGGAAGCAATTCCCATCACCTTGCCCATATCGGCCATTCCTGAAAAACCGTTGTCAGCGATTATCTTTTTCACCACAGCTTCCACTTCTTCCTGAGACAATTGCGCCGGAAGGAATTTCTCGATTACTGCAGACTGTGCGAGTTCCGGATCGGCAAGATCCTGGCGCCCCTGCTCTATGTAGATGGCAGCGCTGTCCTTACGCTGTTTTACAAGCTTCTGAAGCAGTTTTATTTCATCTTCCTGCGAAAGCTCTGTGCCCGCACCTGTTTCTGTCTGTGCCAAAAGTATGGCCGACTTGATGGCACGAAGCGACTCAAGCGCTACAGTATCTTTTGCTTTCATGGCCGCTTTCATATCGTCCATGATCTGGTTTTGTAAACTCATAACCTCCATTTTTTAATGTGCCTGCGAAGATAAAAAAATAACCCGAAAATAACGGATTATTTTCGGGTCAGGGTTCACATTTGGGTTAGTTTAATCCACGTTGTCGTGCAGGAACGAATTATTGGAACGCAACTGTAGGTCGTCGTTACTGTCCGTACCCAGCGATAATCTGGATTTGCTATTGTCTGTGCGGGAATCGTGCAGGTCTATACCCATCCTTTTATAGGCCGGCTCCCTTTCAAATTCGTCTATTTTCGAAGGGCTGTTATGGAATTTATAATTAAACTCCTTCATTTTCCTTCTTCTTTCCTCTGCCCTTAGCCTCAATGTCTCTTCAATGGTCATTTCTACAGGAGAAATATCATCATTTGAAGCGGCAAACTTAGCAGGCTCAGGCTGTATCTGTACCGCTGTCTTCATTGTAAGGTTCAGTTCCGGTGCTACCGGCTCCTCAACTTTTGCAGCCGGCCTGGAGTCGAGCAATTCCGTTTCTTTCTCAAGATATTCCTCAAGCGAATAGCGGATGATGCCTGTTTCGTTCAGTTCGGTCATCGGTACTACCTGTACCGGCTCATTAACTTTAATATTGCGTGTTTCGTCGTTCAGGCTAAAAAGAAGCTTCTCCTCGCTTTTGGCATTGTTTACCGAAAGGTCGAATGAAAATGCAAACTGCTCTTCTTTCTTCTCTACGATTACAAATTCAGGCTCTATTACTTCGATCTCCCTTACATCTTTTATTTGAAATTGCTTTGGCTCTTCTTTTACAGGAGAAACGATCTCAAAGAAAACGTCAAGGTTATTTATATACTCTGAAGTTGGAAGCGTTTCCGCCACAACAACTTCAGCTACTGGCTTTTTTTCTTCAATAACTTCCTCCTCAAGTTCGAACACGATCTTCTCTTCAGCTACAGGTTCAGCTTTCAGTTCCTGTTTTGGCTCGGCTGCTGCCGGTGCCGAAAAGTCGAATGACGGTACAATAGGTTTCTGTGTAAGGTCACGCACAAGCTTTTGGTCTTCCTCCAGCGCGTGGATAATCTTTTTAGGCTCTGTATTCACGATCTCATTTTGCTGCTCTACATTAAAGCCTGTGGCAATAATGGTAACGGCAATGGCATCGCCAAGAGACTCGTCTTCACCTACACCCATAATGATGTTGGCATTATACCCCGCCTCCGACTGAATATGGTCGTTGATCTCGCCTATCTCATCAATAGTAATCTCGCTCGTACCGGAAACGATAAGCAACAGTACATTTTTCGCACCAGTGATTTTATTATCATTCAGCAATGGTGAATCCAGCGCGTCTACAATAGCATCTTTCGCACGGTTATCGCCCGATGCCATAGAGGATCCCATTATTGCCGTACCGCTGTCAGACAGAACGGTTTTGGCATCCTTGAGGTCAATATTCTGTGTATAGTGATGCGTAATCACTTCGGCAATACCCCTTGAGGCTGTTGCCAAAACTTCATCCGCCTTAGAGAATCCGGCCTTGAAGCCAAGGTTTCCGTACACTTCACGAAGCTTATTATTATTGATCACGATAAGGGAATCCACCTGCCTGCGAAGCCTTTCAACACCTGCCAGGGCCTGGTCTGACCTTACTTTTCCTTCAAACTGGAACGGAATGGTAACGATACCCACGGTAAGGATATCCCTCTCCTTAGCCAGTTGAGCGATAACCGGCGCGGCACCTGTACCGGTACCACCACCCATACCCGCAGTAATGAATATCATCTTGGTATTGGTATCGAGCATTTTCTCGATATCGTCGATGCTTTCCAAAGCCGACTGCTGGCCTACTTCGGGGTTTGCCCCGGCGCCAAGGCCTTCGGTAAGGCCAACACCCAACTGTATTTTATTAGGAACAGGGCTGTTTTGTAATGCCTGCGAATCGGTATTGCACACAATAAAATCCACACCCTTTATCCCTTGCTTAAACATGTGGTTTATCGCGTTGCTACCGCCGCCGCCAACACCAATTACCTTGATCACGTTCGATTGATTTTTTGGTAAATCAAACGAAATGCTTCCAAATTCTGAGTTGCTCATCATATCAGTCGGGTTTTTATTCTGCGTTATCTAAAAAATCTTTAATCTTGTCTATATACTTGTCAAAAAATGACCTCTTCACTTTTTTCTCGGTACTCTCGGCAACAGGCTCCTTTTCTACGGCTACAGTCTCCAGTATCCTTTCCTCTTCCTGATAAACCGGTTCCGGCGCCACTACGGTATTAATAACAGGCTGCTGCCTCAACACCGGCTGCTCTACAGGTTTATGAAGCTCTGCCAAAGGTGTGGCACTGCAGGTATTGTTACGAAGGCTGTTCATTACAAGGCCAACCGCCGTAGCATAAAGCGGACTCGAAATCTCGCCGTCGCTGTTTCCTGCCAGGTGCTCGTTAGGGTAACCAATACGGGTATCCATACCCGTAATATACTCCACCAATTGCTTAATATGCTGAAGGTTGGCACCACCACCCGTAAGTACAATACCGGCAATCAGTTTTTTACGGGGATCTTCATGCCCGTATGCTTTTATTTCGGCAAATACCTGCTCGATGATCTCTACCACACGGGCATGGATGATCTTGGAAAGGTTTTTAAGCGAAATTTCTTTCGGCTCACGTCCGCGAAGGCCCGGGATCGATACGATCTCGTTATCCTTGTTCTCACCCGGCCATGCCGAACCGAATTTCACCTTCAGCAGTTCTGCCTGTTTTTCTATGATCGAACAGCCTTCCTTGATATCGTCGGTAATTACATTTCCACCGAATGGAATAACTGCCGTATGGCGAATAATACCATCCTTGAATATAGCAAGGTCGGTCGTGCCGCCACCTATGTCGATTAGCGCAACACCGGCTTCCTTTTCTTCCTGGCTAAGCACCGCATCGGCAGATGCCAGTGGCTCCAGTGTAAGGCCTGAAAGGTCCAGCCCTGAACTTTTGATGCAGCGGCCTACATTACGTATGGATGAAGCCTGGCCCACTACCACATGGAAGCTGCTTTCCAGCCTGCCCCCATACATACCGATAGGCTCTTTTATTTCGTTTTGCCCGTCAATTTTAAACTCCTGCGGCAGGACATGGATGATCTCCTCGCCCGGCAGCATGGCAAGCTTGTGCACCTGGTTGATCAGCAGATCAATATCCGCGTCGCCAATTACTTCTTCCGGATTGTTCCGGGAAATGTAGTCGCTGTGCTGAATGCTGCGGATGTGCTGGCCGGCAATGCCCACCACCACGTCGTTGATCTTGTAGCCGGAATCGGCTTCGGCTTCCTGAACGGCCTGCTGGATAGACTGTATGGTCTGTGTGATGTTATTTACAACTCCTCTGGCCACACCAAGGCTTTTGGATTTTCCCACACCCAGGATCTCCAGTTTTCCGTACTCGTTCTTTCTGCCTATCATCGCCACGATCTTCGTCGTACCAATGTCTAAACCTACTGCGATGCTGTCTTTTTCCATATTCTATTTTTTGGTGCACACAACCTGTTGTGTAAATTTCAGATTAATTGTCTTATACTTTTCTATCAGCGTATCCTTTGCCGCATCCTGCAGGAAAGCTTTGTAGTTATTAAACTTTTTCTCAATATTTATGGGGCGGCCAAACACGATCGTGTAATCATAATTCCTGCACCGCATTTCTACACCTCCAGACGGGTATACTTCCATACCGATAATGTTCTTCTTTAAAAAATCATCATCATGTATATACCGCAGCAGCTTATGCATTTTCCCCTCCCCCGCACTGTCGATAACACCCGTAACGAGCGGCACTCTTGCAGTATAGGTTTCTGAGAGTGGCATTTGCCTGCCCTTATAATCTAAATAATACGAATTTCCCCCTTTGTAAATGCGTGCAACCGGCTTTCGCTGCGTAATAACAGCTTCCAGTTTCCCGTCTACCGTGGCGTAAACCTCTGCGTTGTCGATCATAGGATCCAAACGGAGTCGTTTTTCCACGTTATTCAAATCTAATTTAGATTTCATTATACCCGTAACACTGCCATAATTTTGTATCAACAACTTATTAACTTTATCACGTGTTATAAACTCTTCAGTATCAGCAAATTTTATTTCAGCCTTCGTGAACTTCCTGTTTTCATTACGGTTTGACGCAAAAGAGTACAGAAACACCAATGCTCCCAGTATCAATACAAGCCGAACGTCTGTCCACTTAATTTTTTTCATCGAGCGTCTTTTTAATTTCAGGCACTATTTCACCGATATCACCTGCCCCGATTGTCACGATCACCGTGGCATCCGTCATTTTCAGGAACGGTACCAGGTCAGCCTTCGCGAGCAGCTTCTTGTTCGGGTTCACCATCATATCCAATAGCCATTTCGAGGTTATCCCCTCTATTGGCAGCTCCCTTGCCGGATAGATATCCAGCAATACAATATTTTCAAACGCCGACAGGCTTTTGGCAAATCCGTCTGCAAAGTCGCGCGTACGGCTAAACAGGTGCGGCTGGAATATAGCCAGTACCTTCTCATCCGGGTACAGTTCCGTAATCGCCTGATGTACCGCGTTTATTTCTGTCGGGTGGTGCGCGTAATCGTCAATATACACCAGTCCCGGTTTTTTTATCTGGTAAGAGAACCTTCTCTTTACCCCTTTAAAACTTTCTAAAGCCTTTGCGATGTCTTCTGATGCCACTCCGTACGTGTTAGCCATCGCAAGCGCCAGCAAGGCATTCGTAAGATTGTGATGCCCCGGGAGCGCAAATCGTAGTCCTGTTATCGTTTCATGTGGCGTTTTTACGTCAAACACATACCAACCGTTTTCTATCCTTATATTCAGGGCAGAAAAATCGCCACCGTTAACCCCAACGGTTATACCTTGAAGCGGAAGGCCTTCGGTTATAAACAGGTGGTTTTTATCTTCCACCTTATCTGCAAATTCCCTAAAAGTAGCCTCGATTGCATCCGAATCCCCATAGATATCGAGATGGTCGGCATCCATCGATGTGATGCAGGCCATATCCGGGTACAGGTGCAGGAACGAGCGGTCAAACTCATCTGCTTCCACAACTGTAACTGTCTTGCCGCTGCCTATCAGGTTGCTGTTATAATTTTCTACAATACCGCCCAGAAAAGCCGTTACATCTACCCCGCTTTCATAGAGTACATGGCCGAGTATGCTCGATGTAGTGGTCTTCCCGTGAGTACCCGCTACCGCGAAGCAGTAGGTATCTTTGGTAATGATGCCCAATACTTCGGCGCGTTTCTTTACCACAAATCCATTATCAAGGAAATAGTTCCATTGGATATGATGTTTGGGAACCGCCGGTGTTACGACCACCAGTGTATTTTCTTTGTTAAGGAACGGCAGCGCTATCAATTCCAGCATATCATCAAAATGAATGTGTATGCCTTCGGCTTTTAATTCATCGGTCAGGTGTGTCGGGGTACGGTCGTAGCCTGCTACATTTTTACCTATGAAACGGAAATAACGGGCCAGGGCACTCATACCGATGCCACCGATTCCGATAAAATACACGTTCTGTATTTGATTTAAGTCCATAGGTTTTATTTCCTTATCAATTTTATGATCTCCTCAACTATATCATTCGTGGCATTTACTTTTGCCAGTTTTTTCATATTGTTCCCTAAGCGCTGCTGCTTGTCCGTATTGCTTAGCAGGTCTGCAAACACCGGCTGAAATTGTGTATCCAGTTGCACTTCTTTCAGCATTATCGCGCCATCCTTATCTACAATCGATTGGGCATTTTTTGTCTGGTGGTCTTCCGCTACGTTGGGCGACGGTATAAAAATTACCGGCTTGCCAACGATGCACAGTTCCGAAACCGATGAAGCTCCCGATCTTGACACCACTACATCTGCCGCGGCATAAGCCAGATCCATCCTGTCGATAAACGATAGCACCTGTACATTATCCTGCTCACAGTAGTGTTTGTATTCTTCAAAATAGAACTTCCCGCACTGCCACAGTACCTGTACATCCTGAGCCATAAGCCATGTAAGCTCTTTTGCTATTAGCTGGTTAATGCGCCTCGAACCAAGGCTACCACCCAGCACCAACAATGTTTTTTTCGAAGGGTCAAGCCCATATTTTTGCAGCGCCTCTGCCCTGTTGCCTTCAGTATGAATAAGGTCCTGGCGTACCGGGTTACCTGTGAACACGATCTTTGATGCCGGAAAAAAGCGCTCCATACCGTCATACGCGACACAAATCTTATCCGCCTTTTTCGAAAGCCATTTGTTAGTAATGCCAGCGTAAGAATTCTGCTCCTGTATCACTGTTGGCACACCTGAAGCCGACGCCGCTTTTAATAACGGGCCGCTTGCAAAGCCCCCGGTACCGATCACCACATCCGGCTTAAAACTCTTAACGATTGCCCTTGATTTCCAAAGACTGCTCATCATCTTTAAGGGAAGCATGGCATTGTCGAGGGTAAGCTTTCGCTGTATACCCGCAATCCATAGCCCCTTTATATTGTATCCCGCCTGTGGCACCTTTTGCATTTCCATTTTGTCGCTGGCACCTACAAAAAGTATTTCGCTTTCGGGGAAGCGCGCCTTCAATTCATTGGCAATAGCAATAGCAGGATAGATATGCCCTCCTGTACCGCCGCCGCTTAATATGAATTTTGGGTTTGCCATTGTTTACTTTTTATTTTCTTCTCCCCTAGCCCCTCTCATTTGTAGGGGAGACACAGGGATGTATCTGTATCTATTATCTTTTATCTTCGTCTCCAGTATCTAAAGAGTTACTTTCCCATCACCGCCCGCATCGGGTTGGATGCATCTTCTATCGAATAGGCAGCGGGCTCTGTAAGGCCTGCCGCTTCTGCTTCCTCTCTTTGCTTCTCCCTCAGGATGTGTTCATCTATCATTCGCTGCAGGGTTTGCTCCCTTTCTTCTTTCTCTGCTATTTCCTGAGCTATTTCTTCTTCTTTCTTCGTTACGCTTATAATGATACCTAACGCAATGCAGGTCATCCATATCGAGCTTCCACCGCTACTGATGAGCGGTAATGTCTGTCCCGTTACCGGAAGCAGTTCCACCGCCACACCCATATTGATGAGTGCCTGGAATATAATAGGAAAACCGAGCCCGACAATGAGCAGCTTCCCAAAAAGCGACTTTGCCTTGTGTGCCGTGACCAAAAACCGGAAGAACAGCATCATGTACAGGAAGAGTACCGCAAGTCCGCCGGCAAGGCCGTACTCCTCAACAATAATAGCGAAGATAAAGTCAGACGACGACTGTGGCAGGAAGTTCTTTTGAACGCTCTTGCCCGGCCCAACACCGTATATACCACCGGTTGCTATTGCAATTTTGGCTTTTTCAATCTGGTAATCATCTTCATTTGGCTCATCCGATGTAAATCGCTCAATTCGACCCAGCCAGGTATCAACCCTGTTGGGCAGCGCATCTGGAAATGCCTTGGCAAACAGCACGAACAATACCAGCATGCTTACCCCAATTCCTATTATCATCCCCAGATAACGAAGTGGGTAACGGCCAATAAATACCAGCATACACACCATCGAGAAGATGAGTGCCGCGGTAGAGAAGTTAGCCGGCAATATAAGCGCCAATATAATAAACACCGGAACCCACAACTCAAAGAACGACGATTTGAAAGTAACAGGCTTATCCTCGATCTTCGCCAGGTAGCGCGCCACATAGATCATCAGCACTATCGAAGCTAAAGATGATGTCTGGAACGTTACACCCACAAAGGGAATCTGAATCCAGCGGCTGGCATTCGCCCCGTCAATCACCGTGCCCTGCAGGAAGGTATATACCAACAGCAGCGCCACCACCGGGAGGATGATCTGTGATAGCCCCCTGTAATAATGATACGGCACTTTGTGTACAAAATAAATAAGTCCGAAACCTATAAAAATATGTACTAAATGCTTCACCAGGTAACCGATAGTAGAGCCCTTACCGATAACATACACAAGGTTGGAACTTGCGCTGAATACCGGCATGAACGAAATAAGGGCGAGCAGCATCACGAAGGACCAGATCCCTTTATCTCCTTTCAGGTTATTGATGAGTTCTTTCATTTTCTATAACTATTCTTGTTCTGTTCCGACCGAAGAGAGAAATCTAGTCTTTACTTTCAGCCGGACAGGACTGTACTTTACAAATTCATTACCGCAGCCTTAAATTGCTTGCCGCGTTCCTCATAATTCTCAAACAGGTCAAAACTTGCACAGGCAGGAGACAGTAATACCGTATCCCCTTTCTCCGACATCTTTTGAGCGATTTTTACAGCCTCTGTCATGCTAGTCGTTTCCACAATCACATCTACCACATTACCAAACGCGTTGATGATTTTCTGGTTGTCCACACCCAGTGCTATAATACCTTTTACCTTCTCGCGAACCAACGACATCAGCTCGTCATAATCATTGCCTTTATCCACACCGCCCACAATCCATACTGTTGGGGTATTCATACTGTCCAGCGCGAAGAAAGTAGCATTTGTATTGGTTGCCTTACTGTCGTTGATGTATTGTACATTCTGTATTTTCAGCACTTTTTCCAAACGATGCTCCACACCCTGAAAATTGGAAAGGCTTTCTCTTATCGTCTCCTTCCTGATGCGCATAAGCTGTGCAACCGCGGTTGCTGCCATGGCATTTTTTACATTGTGTTTCCCTTCAAGTGATAGTTCGTTTATTGGCATGGTAAATAGATCGTTAGTTATATTGCTGATAATTGTGTTGTTTTCTATGTATACTCCCTCTTTTAGTGCTTTTGAAAGTGAGAAAGGAACTTTCTTTGCTTTTATATCATGCTCTCCGAGCCACTTGTTTATTATTTCGTCATCCGCGTCATACACCAGATAGTCGTTCTCTGTCTGGTTCATTGCGATCCTGAACTTTGCCGCGATATAGTTTTCATACTTGTATTCGTAGCGGTCCAGGTGATCGGGACTGATATTCGTTATCACGGCTATATGTGGCCTGTACTCTTTAATCCCGTCGAGCTGAAAGCTGCTTATCTCCAAAACATACCCTTCATGCTTGTTCTCAGCTACCTGCCAGGCAAAGCTTTTACCAATATTACCCGCAAGGCCAAAGTTGAGCCCACCCTGCTTTATCAGGTGGTGGGTCAGCATCGTTGTAGTGGTCTTACCGTTGCTACCTGTTATCCCGATGGTCTCTACATCCAGGTAGGGGTAAACAAACTCCATTTCTGATATTACGGGTATGCCCTTTTCCCTGATCTTCTTCACTATTGGTGATTTATCAGGAATACCGGGGCTTTTCATTACCACATCGGCATTCAGCACCAGTTCCTCAGTATGCTTTTCTTCTTCCCAATCCAGTTTATTAAGTGCAAGAACTTCTTTGTAATGGCTTTTTATCTTTCCGAAGTCAGATACAAATACATCATATCCTTTTTTCTTTCCGAGTATCGCGGTACCTACACCACTTTCCCCTCCTCCGAGTATCACTAATCTCTTTGTCATGTCTACCTTAGTTTTAGTGAAACCAGTGAGAAAATCCCTAACAGTATGGCAACGATCCAGAAGCGGGTCACGATCTTACTTTCATGATAGCCTTTCTTCTGATAGTGATGGTGCAGCGGCGACATCAGGAATATCCTGCGGCCCTCGCCATATTTCTTTTTCGTATACTTAAAGTAACTCACCTGCATTACTACCGAAAGGTTCTCCGCCAGGAAGATTCCGCACAGCACCGGGATGAGTAATTCTTTTCTCACCGCAATCGCGAGTACGGCAATAATACCGCCTATGGTAAGGCTTCCCGTATCACCCATAAATACAGATGCCGGATAGGTATTGTACCAGAGGAAACCGATCAGTGCCCCAACAAATGCGGCGATATAGACCGTCATTTCGCCCGAATTGGGTATGTACATTATATTCAGGTAATTCGAGAATATAATGTTACCCGACACAAAGGCGAATATACCGAGTGTAAGTACCGCTATGGCCGAGGTTCCAGCCGCGAGCCCGTCGATACCATCCGTGAGGTTGGCGCCGTTGGACACTGCCGTGATGATAAAGATCACGATCGGGATAAAGATCAGCCACGCGTAATCTTTGTAATCGTCTCCCATAAAAGACAATACTTCAGCATAGTCGAATTCATTATTTTTAAAGAACGGAATGGTCGTAGCCGTTGATTTTTCTTCTTTCGGTGTAGCCGATATTATCGTCTGCTCTGTTGTACTTACACTGTAAGTATTGCCAGCAGTATCGGTACGTACCGTTACTGCCGGGTGGAAATACAGGACATAGCCTACAATTAACCCTAAACCCACCTGGCCTACTACCTTAAACTTGCCTTTAAGGCCTTCCTTATCTTTTTTGAATATCTTGATGTAATCGTCTATAAACCCGATCGTCCCCATCCACAAGGTGGTAACAATAAGCAGCATCACATAAATATTGTCCAGCTTGGCCAGCAAAAGCACCGGAATCAGCGTAGAGACAATAATGATAAGCCCTCCCATTGTTGGCGTACCTGCTTTTTGAGACTGCCCTTCAAGGCCGAGTTCCCGAACGGTTTCCCCGATCTGCTGCCTGCGCAGGAAATTGATGATCCTTTTACCGAACACGGTAGAAATGAACAGCGACAGTATCACTGCCAGGCCGGAACGAAACGTAATGTACTGAAACACCCCTGTTCCCGGTACATCCATCTGCTTGTCGAGATATTCGAATAGATAATACAGCATATATCGCTATTTGTTTAGTTCCCTTAAAATTTCTTTCACTATCGCCATGTCATCAAAATCATGCTTCACTCCCTTAATTTCCTGGTACGTCTCATGGCCCTTTCCGGCTATGAGTATAATGTCGTTTGGGTTCGCCAACTGGCAGGCAAGCTTTATCGCCTGCCTACGGTCTGTCATTGCTACCGTTTTCTTGTAATTCTGAGGCTCCACCCCTTTTTCCATGTCTTCAATAATATCCACCGGGTCTTCGCTACGCGGATTATCCGAAGTAAAGATCGCCCGATCGCTCATGGTCGAGGCTATGTTTGCCATCACCGGGCGCTTGGTCCTGTCCCTGTCGCCGCCGCAGCCCACTACTGTAATCAGCTGCTCGTTCCGGGTACGTATATTCTCAATTGTCTTCAATACATTTTCAAGCGCGTCAGGCGTATGCGCGTAATCGACGATAGCCGTTACGTTGGTATTGCTCACGATAAACTGGAACCTTCCCGATACGCTCTCCAGCTCGCTTAACAACCTTAAAACCTCCTGGCTTTCCAGGCCAAGGTTTACCGCCGCGGCGTAAATGGCCAGCAGGTTGTAAGCATTGAACTTGCCTATCAGCTTTACCCACACTTCCTGCTCGTTGATCTTCAGCAAAAGCCCCGAAAGCTGGTTTTCCAATATGTGTGTTTTATAGTCGGCATAGGTTTTCAGGGCATACGTAAGCTTTTTAGCCATTGTATTCTGAAGCATTACCAGGCCGTTCTTATCGTCTACATTTACCAACGCAAATGCGCCTTTCGGCAATTCGTCAAAGAACCTTTTCTTTACATCGCGGTATTCCGCAAAGCTGTTATGGTAATCCAGGTGGTCGTGCGAGAGGTTGGTAAAGATCCCTCCGGCAAACTCCAGCCCTGCTGTCCTGTGCTGATGTATGCCATGCGAACTCACTTCCATAAAGCAGTAATCCACTCCTGTATCCACCATCTCCCTCAAGTATCTGTTGATGGTAAGGGAATCCGGCGTAGTATGGGTTGCTTTGTATTCTGTATCGGCCACCATTACTTTTACGGTAGAAAGCAGCCCGGCCTTAAATCCGGCATTTTTAAACAACTGGTACAGCAACGTGGCAATGGTCGTTTTACCATTAGTTCCTGTAATGCCTACCAACTTCAGGCTGTGCGACGGATTGCCATAAAAATTCGCCGCCATGGCCGCAAGTGCCGCGCCTGTATCTTTTACCTTAACATACGTAACACCTTCGGCAGAATTTTCAGGCAGTTCCTGGCAAATTACCGCAACAGCACCAAGGGAAATCGCCTTCTCTATAAAAGAATGTCCATCGCTCTGAGTACCTTTTATAGCCACAAACACGTCGCCGCTGCTTACAAGACGCGAATCGAACTCAATCTTTGCGATAGTGATATCTGTAGCCCCTTTTACGGCTTCTAATGATGCTTTATATAGTATATCTCTTAAAACCATTATGACAATTCCAGTATTATGGTTTGATTCTTAGTTATTGCCTGTCCGGGAGAAAGCGATTGTTTTTTCACTTTGCCCATTCCGATCACCTGCACTTTAAGCCCCATGTTACCCAGCAAGGCTACGGCATCCATTCCGCTCATGCCAATAATATTTGGCACCAGGTTATTTTTGGCTTTATTGATCTTATCATCATAAGCAGCATACAGCTGCTCCTGTTTCTTTAATTTCTTATCTAGTTTTTTAATCTCGTTGGTGCTTGGCACATCGGTATAGATCTTCTGCGCTATCCTTGTAAATACCGGTCCGGAAACATCAGCCCCGTAATACCCTTTGGACGTGCTCGGCCTGTGTATTATAACAATGCACGAGTACTGCGGATCCTCTGCAGGGAAATAGCCTGCAAAAGAGGAAGAGTAGTACATTCCGTCTTTACCCGCGCCATAGTTCACCTGTGCCGTACCGGTTTTGCCCGCCATAGAGAAGTTTGGTGAGTACAGCTTAGAGCCTGTACCCTTTTTCACCACATTCTGCAAAATAGCCTTCAGCTGTTTTATCGTTTCCTGCGAGCAGACTTTCGGATTGATCACTTCTTTATCAAACTTCTTCACTACCCTGTCCCACTCTTTTATTTCCTTTACAAAAAGAGGACGCACCATTTCGCCGTTATTGGCAATGGCATTGTAAAAAACCAGCGTTTGCAATGGCGTCAGGCTCACACCGTAGCCAAAACTCATACGAGGCATCGTTGCCCTCGACCACACTCCGTCACCCGGCTGCGGTATCCTTGGCCTTCCTTCACCCTTAAGGACAACGTCGAGTTTTTTGGTCAGGCCAAAACTGTTCAGGCGCTGTACAAATTCTTTTGGGTCATCCTTATAGCTCTCCTGTACTGCGAGAGCCATTACTGTATTGGATGAAAGTTCAAATCCGCGCGCAAGCGATACTTTTCCGTATCCTTTCCCATTTGAATCTTTCACATTGCCGCCCGGAAAAGGTATGGAACCACCACGGGTATCATATACTTTACTGGTATCTACTTTTTTATCCTCAAGCAGGGCCGCAAGCACAGGCAACTTAAATGTAGAGCCCGGCTCCTGCGATTCCCACACGGCATAGTTTACCGTTTCGGTATACGAGCCATCAGTATTTCTCCCAAGGTTAGATATCGCTTTCACATACCCTGTTTTGGTTTCCATTACCACTACACAGCCATGGTCGGCTTCATAATACTCCAATTGCTTTAGCAGCGCATGGTGGGCAATATCCTGAATGTATACATCTATAGTCGAAACAATATCATAACCATCTACTGGCTCCACTTCATTATTATCGCTGATTGGCTTCCAATGGTTCTTGGCAATCTTCTGCATCATGCGGCGGCCGTCTTTTCCATTCAGGTACTTGGCGAAAGCCCCCTCTATCCCCACTTCAAGATTCTCCCCTTTATGATCGAGCCTTTCATAGCCAATAGTCCTTTCGGCGATTTTACCGATCGGGTGCTCCCGCACCGTTTTTTGCTCAGTGATAACACCACCTTTATACGCTCCCAAACTGAAAAGCGGAAAACTCTTGATCCGCAAATATTCGGTATAGCTCAGACCTCTCGCCACCAAGAAATACCTGTTATGATGGGTCCGCGCTTTCCTTAGTTCGCTATGGTAGTGATTGGCAGGTTTGCCTAACATTACCGAAAGCGAATCTGCCAGCGCATCAATGTGTTTGTCAAAGTTTTCTTTGGTGGGCGCCAGTGCGTCGAAACGAATCGTGTAGTTCGGAATCGAGGTTGCCAGTAGGCTGCCGTCCGCCGAATACACATTGCCTCGATTGGCCGGAATCGTAAAATTCTTAACCGTACGCTCGTTGGCAAGCTCACGGTAGTAATCACCTTCCACCCACTGGATATTGGTAAGCTTGATACAAATGAGTATAGCCATCACGAAAATTGCGAAGGCTATCAGGTAAATCCTGTACGTCATTTTTTTATCTTCTACTCCCATATTTTCAGCTTATCCCAAAAACTCTTTTCTTCTTCTTTTGCTACTTTAATTTTCTTTGGAGGCACAGACGACGGATAGATCTCCCGCTCCTCCATCTTACGCGAAACTGTCGACTCCATCTTCAGCTCCATCAGTTCCGAGCGCCTGTCTACAAATTCCGAACGAAGCTCTTTCACTTCACTCTCAAGGGCTGTTATCCGGTAAAGCTTCCGCTCATAATCGTGTGCGTTGGCAATCATCAGCATTGCCACGATGATAAGGAACACTATAAAGCGCCAATTTCTCATAGACCCCTGGTCTACAAGATATTTTGCCCTCAATAAGTTAATTACCCCGCCTTTCATGTCTTTATTTCTTTTCCGCCACCCTTAGCTTCGCACTACGAGCCCTGTTATTGATACGTATTTCCTCATCTGTTGGCACTATCAGTTTTTCTATACTTTTAAAGGGCACCTCGAAATTCCCGAAGAAATCACGCTCCGGCTCCCCCTCAAACATACCGTTTCGCATGTAGCGCTTTACGAGCCTGTCCTCCAGTGAATGATACGATATCACACTCAGCCTGCCGCCCGGCTTCAACAACTCAAGCGACTGCACCAGAAATTCCTTCAGCACCTCAATCTCCTGGTTTACCTCTATACGTATAGCCTGGTAAATCTGCGCCAGTATCTTATTGCTTTTGTGCGCCGGCAAAAAACGGCTAAGCACCTGCTTTAGCTGCTCACTGTTTTTTATCGGATTTTCTTTTCGCGCCGCAACGATAACAGAAGCCATCGAACCTCCGTTCTTAAGCTCGCCGTATTCCTGGAACACCCTTCGCAGGTCCTGCTCTTCATAATCATTAATAACCTTGTATGCGTTCAGCTCGTTCTTCTTACTCATACGCATATCGAGTTCCGACTCAAAACGGGTCGAAAATCCGCGCTCGGCTACATCAAACTGGTGCGACGAAACGCCAAGATCCCCAAGTATACCATCCACCTCGCGGATATTATAAAACCTGAGATACCTTTTGATGAACCTGAAGTTTTCAGGAATCAGCGTAAACCTCGCATCATCAATCACATTCGCCTGCGCATCCTCGTCCTGGTCAAAACCAAACAGCCTCCCTTCCGGCCCGAGCCTTTTCATGATCTCGCGAGAATGCCCGCCACCACCAAAGGTCACATCCACATACACGCCATCCGGCTTAATATTAAGCCCGTCAACGGTTTCTTTCAGCAACACAGGGTTATGATATTCCATCTACGTCATCATTTAGGTTACCCATTACATCCTCGGCAAGGTCAGCAAAATCAAGCGCCGTATCGTCAATTGACTGTTCGTACTTATCTTTGTCCCAAATCTCAACGATGTTCACCGCCGAAGAAAGCACGATATTATTATCAATTCCCGCAAAAACCACCAGATCCTTAGGAATCAGCAGTCTACCCGCACTGTCTATTTCCACCATTTTCACCCCTGCCGTAAACCTGCGGATAAAGTCATTGTTCTTTTTTACAAAGCGGTTCAGTTTGTTAATCTTTTCCATCATCTTGTTCCACTCATCCATCGGATACAGCTCAAGACACGGCTGAAAAACAGAACGCTTTAACACAAAACCATCCTCAAGCCCGGGCACAAGTTGCTTCTTCAAAGGCACAGGAATCATGATCCTGCCTTTGTTATCAGCCTTACATTCATATGTTCCTACAATGGCTTTCAACAAGTTACGTTTTGTAATGATTTAAAGCAAATATATAGAAATATTTACCACTACTTACCACAAACTCCCACTTTGTTGATAAGTTTTGACCCAATGTGCCTATTTGAAAGAAAATTCACCTACTTCATTCATTATTAAAGCTTAGTGATTTTTATTCTAATTGATGAAATAGATTGAAAAGCAATAAAAAATTAAGAAAAGTTAACACTTGGATTATAAATTTTAAAAAAGTGGGAGGTAGTGGTAACTGAGGATTGAAAATCTATTTTTTTTTAGATCCATGGCAGCTTTTATTGCCTCGAAAAGCCTTTTTCTAAATGAAAATCTAAATAATAGGAATGAAAATTCGCATTAAACTATAAAGTCATATATTTGTGCTTCATTGGAAATGTACCAGACTGAAAATGCAAAGCACGAATATAGAGGGCAAATACAAATATTTTGAAGCCGGAGAAGGCACCCCGATCATTATATTACACGGCCTTATGGGCGGATTGAGCAACTTTGACGGCGTAGCGGAGTACTTCCCTAAACAGGGATACAAAGTAGTAATCCCGGAACTGCCGATATACACACAAAGCATATTAAAAACCAATGTAAAGGCCTTCGCCAAATGGGTAAAGGATTTTATAACCTATAAAGGTTTTGACCGCGTAATACTCCTTGGCAACTCTCTCGGCGGCCATATTGCGCTCTACCACACCAAAATGTATCCTGAAAAAATGCTTGGGCTTATCATTACAGGAAGTTCCGGCCTTTATGAAAGCGCAATGGGCGACAGCTATCCGCGGCGCGGCGACAGGGACTATATCAGAAAAAAAGCGCAGGATGTATTTTATGACCCCGCTGTAGCCACTGAGGATATCATTGATGAGGTGTATGCGATGGCCAACGATCGTATAAAGCTTATTAAAACACTTACCATAGCGAAGAGCGCCATACGCCACAATATGGCAAAAGACCTTCCTAAAATGCATGTACCCACCTGCATTATCTGGGGAAGGAATGATGGCGTAACCCCGCCGGATGTAGCGGAAGAATTCCACAAGCTGCTACCAAACTCTACCCTTTCATGGATAGACAAATGTGGCCACGCCGCGATGATGGAACACCCTAACGAGTTTAACCGCCTGATGCACGAATGGCTGAAAAAACTCGACACAGCACACCACCTCCTTACAGAAGAGCTTTAGCTATTAGTATAATAAAATCCATATAATTTAATATAGCTGACTGCCGATATTATAAATGATAGTGTGTTTCAGGGCAAAGTTAATTAATCAATCCGGGTGTAAAATTCCTTACCTACTCTAGCAATATGCTCTAGTATATCGGCTTGGTTAATTTGTTTTAATATTGACAGGTCAAAAGTATATGGAAGAAGTAAATCATCCAGAGCCCAGCTTATTTTATTCATTAATGTAACTGTAAGACCTTCTCCTTCAAGTGTTAGATCAATATCAGAAAAGGGCCTGTAATTTCCCTTTGCCCTAGAACCATACACAACAACTTTTTCAACCTCAGGAAACTTTCTAAACACAGTAACGATTTGGTCTATAACTTTATCTTCAAGTCCAAATTTCATAATTCTCCTGAAAATATATCTTTTTGCTGTCCACTGCGATAGCCTTCCATCTTAACCTGAAAGGATTTAAACACCTCAAAATAGTCTTCAACTATTTTAATAAAAATATCTTTTGCAGTTGATTCATTATAAGTATGCGTAGTCAGATTTCTACTTTTTATCATATCCATCCATACTTCCCCACGCTCTATCAAACCCATTTTATATGCTTGACGAGTTGCATCCCTTGAACCTCCTATATCAATAGCTCCCTGATATTCTGCATAATCCTTCATTACATTCCAAGCCAATTCATGCGTATATTCAAACCGCTGAATAAGGCCTTCCGTTTCTAAATCAGATAATTGTTCTTCAAACGCATCGTCTGATGTATCAATCATTTTAACTGTTTCAGACAACTTAGCAAAAGCCTTATTGAAATTAGAAAACCGTTGTTCCCAACGTATATCATTATTACTCATACAATCAGTTTACGTGTAACAAAATTAAGTTTTTCTTTTTACGTGAACCAATATCTTTAACTTTGCGTTTCCATTTAGTTTAACTTTTTCCAATTGATATCCAAAAACACCATAGATACCGTATTTGAAACCGCCCGTGTAGAGGAGGTGATCGGTGATTTTGTGGTACTAAAGCGGTCTGGGAGCAACCTGAAAGGCCTAAGCCCTTTCAGTAACGAAAAGTCGCCATCCTTTATGGTATCGCCCGTAAAGCAGATATGGAAAGACTTCAGCTCGGGCAAAGGCGGAAACAGCGTGGCTTTCCTGATGGAACACGAGCATTTTACCTATCCCGAAGCCATTCGCTACCTTGCAAAAAAATACAATATCGAGATCGAGGAAACGGAGCAGACCGAAGAAGACAAGGAAGCCGCCAACGAAAAGGAAAGCATGTACATGGTGTCGGAATTCGCGCAGAAGTACTTCCATAACACGATGATGAATACCGATGAAGGTCAGGCTATCGGTTATTCTTATTTTAAAGAACGTGGTTTTACCGGCGAAACGATAAAGAAATTCGGACTGGGATACTCGCCCGAAGAATGGGATGCGTTTAGCAAGGAAGCGTTGGGCAAAGGCTATAAGCTGGAATTCCTGGAAAAGACAGGGCTTACGATTGTACGTGAAGACGGCAGGACAGCAGACCGCTTTCGTGGCCGCGTAATGTTCCCCATACAAAGCATGTCCGGGCGTGTACTCGGCTTTGGCGGACGTATATTGGGCAACGATAAGAAAGCAGCCAAGTACCTTAATTCACCCGAAAGCGATATTTACCATAAGAGTAAAGTACTTTACGGCATCTTTCATGCCAAGCAGGCCATCGCCAAGCAGGATAACTGCTTTCTGGTGGAAGGCTATACAGACGTGATACAAATGCACCAGGCGGGAATAGAGAATGTTGTGGCCTCATCGGGAACAGCACTTACGCCCGACCAAATACGGCTCATAAGCAGGCTGACCAAAAATATTACAGTCCTTTTTGATGGTGACGCGGCGGGACTACGGGCATCTGTAAGAGGTATCGACCTTATCCTGGAAGAAGGAATGAATGTAAAAGTCTGCACCTTCCCCGAAGGCGAAGACCCCGACAGCTTTGCCAAAAATACGCCGCACGACCAGCTTATCGAATATTTAAACACAAATGCGAAAGACTTTATCCAGTTTAAGGCAGGCTTACTGATGGATGAAGCTAAAGACGATCCCGTAAAAAAAGCCGGGCTGATACGGGATATGGTGAGTAGCATTGCTAAGATACCCGACCGTATTCAGCGGGAGATCTATATCCAGGAAGTGGGCCGCGTTATGGATATTTCGGAGCAGGTACTTGTAAGTACACTGGCACAATTGGTACAAAAGGATATTGCAGATGCGGGAAAGAAATTTAAGGAAGAGCAGAAAGCCGCTGTGATGAAACCTGTTGAAGACGGGCAGCCTTACCAACAGCAAAAGATAAATATACTCGACAGCCTTGAGAGGCGTATCATCGAGATCCTCCTGCTGTATGGAAGCACGGAGCAGGACTTCGAAGATGTCTATATAAAATATGATGAATTCGGTAAAGAATTCGAACATACCGAGCGAAAGGAATACAAGGTTTATGAGCGCATCTACCTCAATTTGCAGGAAGATGAGATACAGTTTACCAATCCCGCCTTCAAAGACCTCTACAAGCATATCATAGACCATTACCTCACCCATCATTCACTGAATGTGGAAACTTTCCTGAACGCACTGGAGCCCGAATTGCAATATGTTGCCACGGATATATTTATGCAGGACGAAAAGTATGTACTGCATGAATGGGAAGAAAAAAAGCAGATTCCGGTGAAAGACAAAAATATGTCGGTATCAGCGTATGCCAACGAACATATTATGGACCTGCGCTGGCTGCTATTAGGAAGGCTGATAGAAGACCTCAAGATGCAGGTAAGCCCCGAAGCCGACAACATTGAGATTCTCATGGCCGTGAACGACTACAATACCCTTGTGAATTATTTTTCACGCAAGCTCAGCAGGATACGCAGCAAATTCTTTTAAACAAAAACGCTCCCTTGCGGAAGCGTTTGTTTTCTTTTGGAAGGCGTTTTTGGTGCTAAAAACGTAAACCGGATGTTCTTTAGTGTTTTAGTTTGTTCCTGAAGGAGGTAGTGTAATTTTATACGATATCAAGCGTTTTGGCCTTATTTACCAAATCTACAAGATTCGTTACATGCAGTTTGGTGAGCAGGCGCAGCTTGTACGTACTGATGGTCTTTTCGTTCAGGTCGAGAAGTTTGGCGATCTCTTTGTTCTTTTTACCTTCACTAAGGTAACGCAACACTTCGATCTCCCTTGACGAGAGCTTTCGGTACAGCCTTTCAGATTTCTTGCCTTTGTTTAGCAGGGCAAGGTTTTTCTTTACGGCATCGCTGAAAACCACTTCGCCATCATTGACTTTTTTAATGGCATTCTCCAGCTCTTCCATTTTAGCGCTCTTGTGGATATAAGCCGAAACACCCGCTTTAAGGGCATTTGGAGCATATATCTGCTCGGCAAGATTGGTAAAAACAATAATCTTGGTATCGGGAAATTCCCTCACCAGCGACTTTACAGAACTGATGCTTGTAAGCCCGTCGAGTTCGAGGTCTATTATCGCAGCATCTACCGTTTTTTTACCCAATATATCGAGCAGGCTGTCAAGGTTGTTTACAACACCTACAAAACTAATTTGCGGATTATCGCTAAAAAACGATTTCATCCCGTAGTGCACCACCGGGTGATTATCCGCGAGGCATAGTTTGATCATAATTGCTTCTTTTTGGGTTATACCTAAGTAAAGTTATGGATTAATATCTTAAAGTATTGTGAATGAAAGAATTTTATTTCAAATTTGGCGGAATTTCGCAGACCGGTATAGGGTTCATTTTATGCTGGTTAATCCTGTTCAGGCGGGTATAGATCTCAAAAACCTCTTTCTGCCTGCCTTCAAAATCGTTGTTGGTTTTTCCGTTTTCAGTCTCATTCATGGCCCATTCCAGTTCCTCATAACTGGCACCTAGTTGGTCTTCATCGCTCCTGTCATCTCCAAAAAGTCCATCAGTAGGCTTAGCCACCAATATACTTTCGGTTACCTCCAGATGCTTTGCCAAAAGTTTTACTTCACTTTTGGTCAGGTTGGCTATCGGACTGATATCCACGCCCCCGTCTCCATATTTAGTAAAGAATCCTACCCCGAAATCTTCCACTTTATTTCCTGTTCCGGCCACAAGTGAACTATGCAAACCCGCAAAGTAGTATAGTGTTGTCATCCTGAGCCTTGCACGTGTATTGGCTAATGTGAGATCCTGTATATGAGAATTATCGGTTCCGGGTACCTGTTTGCGGAATGTTTCGAACACAGGAGTCAGGTCGGCTTCTACAGAGGACACATGGCCAAATCTATTTTTGAGTGATTTTATATGCTCACGCCCACGGGTTACGTGGCTGTGTGCCTGATGTATAGGCATTTCCACGCAAAGGGTTGGCAATCCTGTAAGCGCGCACAATGTAGAGGTAAGCGCCGAATCTATACCTCCCGAGATCCCCACAACAAAACCCTTAACTTTGGCGTTAGCTGCATAATCACTTAGCCATTTAACGATATGGTTGCTAATTGCTTCGGCCTGGAAATTCGGGTTATGCGGCATAATGCTTCAGAATTTTATGGGTGAATCGTATATTTGTGCAAAATTAAAGAAACTTAATACAGGAATTTCCTAATAAATACCTAAAAATGAAGAAACACATACTGGCAACCGCCTTTATCCTCACACTTTTTGCCTGCAAGGAGGAGAATAAAGTGGAAGAAAAAGTGGCAGCTATACCCGTTGGGAAAGTTAATATAGAGCGCTTTGACAAGCAGTTTTATGATGCGGGTCCCGAAGGCCTTGCTGCACTTAAAGCACAGTATCCTTATTTTTTTCCTGCCGGTAACGAAGATGCGGTGTGGATAAATAAAATGAAAGAACCGCTGCTGCAGGAACTTCACGGTGAGGTGGAGAAGACCTTTCCCAACACTTCATCATTGGAAAAAGACCTTCAGGCTTTCTTCCAACACGCCAAATACTACTACCCTAACTTCAGGCAGCCTAAGGTGGTTACGCTGATTTCGGAGATGGATTACGAGAACCGGATAATCTATACCGATACGCTGCTGTTGGTATCGCTCGACCTTTATCTTGGCAAGGATCATAAGTACTATGTAGACTTCCCGAAGTACCAGAGTGCCCTTTTCGAACAGTCCCAGATCATGCCCGATGTGGTTTCGGCCTTTTCTATGGGCAAAATAGCCCCGCCGCAGGACAGGACATTGCTTTCGCTAATGATTTACTACGGGAAAGAACTGTACCTCAAAGATATATTGATTCCCGAGTCGACGGATGAAGCCAAAATGGGTTATACCAAAGAGCAGCTGGACTGGGCCAAAGCAAATGAAGCCGAGATATGGCGCTACTTTGTAGACCGAAAAATACTATATGATACCGACCCAAAACTGGCGCCGCGCTTTATCAATCCCGCTCCTTTCTCCAAGTTCTACCTTGAACTTGATAACGAATCGCCGGGCAGGGTGGGACAATGGCTGGGCTGGCAGATCGTAAAATCGTATGTCGCCAGTAACCCTAAAGTGCAGCTTCAGTCGCTGCTGGCTATGGATGCCAAGACCCTATTTGATAATTCTAAATACAAACCAAAAAAATAATGGCAACTAACTTAAAATCAGAAATAAAAGTAACCGTTGAGCTTGATGAGAACCGCGTACCGGAAAAATTGAGCTGGACAGCGCGCGACGGCGGCGTGGCAAATGAGCCTGCAAAAGCTGTAATGCTTTCGGTATGGGACAGCAACGCACAGGAAAGTATGCGTATCGACTTGTGGACCAAAGATATGCCTGTAGACGAAATGAAGACCTTTTTTCACCAGACACTTGTTTCGATGTCTGATACCTTTGAAAGGGCAACAGGTGACAAGAAAATGTCTGATACCATGAAAGATTTCTGCGACTATTTCGCCGAAAAACTTGAATTGAAAAAATCATAATACTTAAAATCAGTAAAATGCGTAATCTGTGGGTTACGCATTTTTACTGGGTTTTTCTTATCTTTGTTGCTCCATGAAAATCACAGAGCAGATTAAGCAGCCAATAGCAGAAGAAATGGAACTTTTCGAGCAAAAGTTCCGTGATTCGATGTCTTCAAGGGTTTCACTGCTCAACCGCATCACCTATTATATCGTAAACCGCAAGGGTAAGCAAATGCGCCCCATGTTTGTATTCCTTACTGCCAAGATGGTAAGCGGGGGCACTGTAAATGAGCGCACCTATCGCGGCGCGGCTGTCATAGAGCTGATACACACGGCGACCCTGGTACATGACGACGTGGTAGACGACAGCAACCGCCGTCGTGGCTTTTTCTCCATTAATGCCCTGTGGAAAAATAAGATTGCCGTATTGGTTGGTGATTTTCTACTTTCAAAAGGATTACTGCTCTCTATAGACAATGGCGATTTCGACCTGCTCCGTATCATATCGGTTGCGGTGCGGGAAATGAGCGAGGGCGAATTACTGCAAATTGAAAAAGCCCGCAGGCTGGACATTACTGAAGAGATTTATTATGAGATTATACGTCAAAAGACGGCAACACTTATCGCCGCATGCTGTTCTCTCGGCGCCTGTTCGGTAGCGCCGGAGGATGAAAGTGTCGAAAAAATGCGCAGGTTCGGCGAGTTGATTGGTATGGCGTTCCAGATTAAGGATGACCTTTTCGATTACACCGATGATGCCATTGGCAAGCCTACAGGCATCGATATTAAAGAGCAAAAAATGACACTGCCTTTAATATACACTCTTAATAATTGTTCTAAAGAGGAAAAGCGCTGGCTCATTAATTCGGTTAAGAACCACAACAAAGATAAAAAACGCGTAAAAGAGGTAATCGCTTTCGTAAAAGAAAAGGGCGGCCTCGAGTATGCCGAAAATAGAATGGTACAGTTTCGCGATGAGGCTCTTTTATTACTTGACAGCTATCCATCGTCTGCATACAAGGATGCACTTGTACTGATGGTAAACTACGTCATCGAACGAAAAATCTGATTTTATGCAACTGCCTACTCTAACGTTTTCGCAGTGTTTCATATAAATCCCCTATACATTACCACTACAACATTTTATTTTTACACCACAACAACTACATCGTTGTAGATTGTAAACCCCTGGTTTTGTTGACGTATTTGTTTTTATGATTTTTTAATTGTTACGGTATAGTTTTTTGTTAAAGATTTTATAATTTTTTTTTTAGATTAATTAATACGTTTACAGAAAACAACCCAAAAAAGATGACCATGAGAAAAATCTACTTTACATTATTATCAATAGGTACTGTGGCATTTTGCAATGCACAGAATAATATGAATTTTGAACCGGGAGGCTATGGCACCAACTATGCCTGGAACGTATTTGAAAACGACACTAACCCGCCATTGGAATTTGTAGCGAATCCAAACCCGTCAGGACCTAATACTTCGGGCAATGTTGCTAAGTTCAAGGTGTTGTCTACAGGCCAGCCGTGGGCAGGTTGCGAGACACAGCAGCCGGGAAACAATCCGTGGGAAGGTGGTCCGGGAATGGGCAACTGGACTCTTAATGCCGACAATGCTATCATAAAGATAATGATCTATAAGAAAAGTGTCGGCGATGTAGGCATTAAGCTTGTTATGCCGAATGACGATGCCAGGCCTGAGAAAAAAGTTTCGAATACTACGATAAACCAGTGGGAAGAGCTTACATTCGATTTTACCGATGTAATCGACCACCCGAATATGCCTGCAGGGAATGTGTACAACCAAATTGTTATTTTCCCTGATTTCCAGTCAAGGGAAGATGATTTTGATGTGTATTTTGACAATATCGTTTTCGGGACTCAAACCATGTCTGCAGGAAAGCCTGCGGAACTTAAGATCAGTATGTTCCCGAACCCGGTAAAAGATGTGCTTTCCCTTAATTGCAAAGGAACAATTGAGAGTATAGCACTATACAATATGCTGGGCCAGGAAGTGGGTAAAACGGCTCCGGGTGCCAACACTGCACAGGTTAATGTATCGAACCTGCAAAAAGGCGTATATATTGCCAACATTGTAGTAAACGGTCAATTAACATCGCAAAGATTTATAAAAGAATAGTTTTTTATTGTTTAGTTATTTCCTTAGCCGGCCTTTAAAGGGCCGGTTATTTTTTTATATACATACCTGACCGGTTAAAACTGCGTTGTAATTGTACCAAACGCCTACTATGGAACGGAACTTGCATCTTGCAGCCCTGGCCTGCCATATTTTTACTCTTGTAAATTCGCAAACCGCGGAGGACATGCGCAAAATTGTGAATAATGTGGGCCCGGCGGCAACCGACTTCTACATTGAGATACCTTTTGAGTATAATGGCGGTATTATACTGAAGGCAGCAGTGGGTGGCAAAGCGTATGACTTTATCCTGGATACCGGAGGCTATACCATGATAAACAGCGAGGTGCAGCAGGACAATGATTTCTACCTGCTGGGAAGAATGCTGTTGGGGAGCACAAACGGCATCGCGAAGGAAGCAGATATTGTAAAGACCGATGGATTTACTATCGGGGGGCTCGAATTTTATGGTGTACCTGCCTATTGTATCGACCTTGCCGGTTCCCCGAAGCTACAGTGTATGGCCAATGGGGGGATTATCGGCTCGGCTATCATCCAGAACCATATTTGGCAGATCGATTACCCTAACAGGAAAATCATTATTACCGATAAAATGGAAAACCTGCCAGAGATGGAGGGCGCTTCCCGAATACCGGTCTACCTGAACGGCTACCTCCAGCCTTATTTTATGTCGCGCATCAATGGCCGGCACCACTGGCTGATGTTCGACACCGGATGCTCATCGCTGCTATGGATGGGTGATAAGGATGCCGCCAACGGATTTGCCAATGCCGCTACAGCACATACCAGTATTATTGGCGGATCGGTAGAGACGCATCACGGGCGGATATCAGACACCATTAATGTTTTCCGGGCCGACTGCGCCATAGAAGGCCTTGTATTCGAAGCTACTCCTGCGTATTACAGAAACGGTTCGGGCCATACGCTGTTCGGTAGCCCGGTCATTAAAGATTATATCGTGACCCTCAACTTCTCCATGGGTGAAATGTATTTTAAAAAGATAGGCAACAAGCCGGTTTCAAAAGGATGGAAGAGTTTCGGCTTTACCCTCCACTACGAAGAGGGCAAGTGTAGTATTGACGGCGTAGTAACAGGAACGCCTGCCGAAACACTTGGCCTGCGTACAGGCGATACGGTTACAGCCATTAATGGCATAACTATCGCCTGCGATGATTTTTGCGGATGCTGGGAGGAATTTTCGTGCCTTTTGGAAACTTCCGATGAAATAACACTTACACTTCTCAAAGGCAATAAGCCTAAGAAAGTAAAAATCAAAAAAGGGAAAGTATTTTAGGTATATTAAATACGTGTCATTTGGATTTCTGTGGCAGAATGTAAAGAGATTACAATGAATACATGTTATAAATACAGCAACAATCAACCATTTACATATTTTTGTAAAAAAATTTCACCTTCCATGCAACCATTTGTAAATGCTACACGTCTATGCAAATAGAAGTCGGTTAGTAATTTGAAATGAATGCCGGTAACCAAACCAACCAATAGAACAGATTTTGAAAGTAATTGCCTTACATCAGGAAGAAAAGGAGATCATTCTTCTGGCCGCCGAAAATAACCGGCACGCCCAGCAGAAGATCTACTCAAAGCATTCCCCAAAAATGCTTGGGATATGCAGGCAGTATATAAAGGACCTGCACCAGGCTGAAGACATAATGATAACCGCTTTTATGAAGGTGTTTACAAACCTTAAGAACTTTGAGCACAAAGGCAGTTTTGAAGGATGGATACGGCGGATCATGGTAAACGAGTGTATTTCGTACCTGAGGGTGCAGAAGAAGACAGGGTTTCTGGAAGATGAGTTTTATGTGGAGGATACGTTCAATAATATAGAAAGCCACTTTTCGGTAGAAGATATACAATCGCTGATAGACAGCCTGCCGGACGGATACAAAATGGTTTTTAACCTTTACGCGATTGAAGGTTTTAAGCACCAGGAAATAGGAAAAATGCTCGGGATAAGTGAAGGGACATCAAAATCGCAACTGTCACATGCACGAAGAATGTTGCAGGAACAAATTAACAAGCAAAAGAATTACGTAAATGGAACCGAATAGATTAGAAGAACAATTTAGGGACAAGCTGGAGCAGCGCACCATACAGCCATCAAAAATGGCTTGGGACAGGCTCGATGCCATGCTGTCTGTAAATGAAGAGAAGGAAGAGCAGGTTGTAGTGCTTCTGGAAAAGAAGAAGCCAAACAGGTCGTGGATGTACATGGCCGCGAGCTTTGTATTTTTCGCTACAATAGGCGCTTTCTTCCTTACAAGGGAAAAAGAAAGCATTGAAGGTGATAAAGGTCCTTCTGTAGTAACTACCGAAAATCCGGTACAGCAAAGTACAAACGGCAATGCTGCAACCACATCAGGTACGCTGTCAGAAACTAACAACCTTACTGCTCCGGAAATGCAGCAGGATGCAGTAGCTGCCACACAGGGTACAGGCACACAGGCAAAAGATGCAACTACTATCAATGCCGCTGCTTCCCAAAAAAGTACAGCTGCGAGTAACTTTATACTTCCCGCCAATAAGCAGGATGTAGCAGCAGTAACGCACGAAGGCTTTAAGGAGAATACAATTGACCCTAATGAGGCTGAAAAGCTTTTGGCTGCTTCTTCCCCATCACCAAAAAAGAAAGCGTCGGTAAAAGTGGATGCCAACTCACTCCTGTCGTCTGTAGAAGGCGAGCTCGACGAGAGCTTCAGGGACAAAGCTTTTCAGGGAGTAATACGGAATTTTAATGCTGTAAAATCTTCGGTTGCCAACAGGAACTACCAGTAATAAACACAATAACAAAAACAGAAAACAAGTAACATGAAAACAATCACTTTTTATGTAGCGGCACTGCTATGCCTTATCGCTACCAAAGTATCGGCCCAGAGTTTTGAAGAAAGGGCAGGCGAAATTGCCAAAAGGATAGAGAGTATTACCAAGCAGGAGAAAGACTCGCTAAAGGCTGAAGTAGAAGCTGTAAACAACCTGTTGGAAAACAACACCATTACTACAGCCGAAGCTAATGAAAGGAAGCAGGAACTTGCCGAAAAGCGTGCAAAAAATATTGAAACCCGTGTGGCGGTGGAAGAAGAGAACCTTAGCCAATTGATAAAGGATAAAGTAGACGGAAAAGTAAAGAGGGAGAAGTTCCGTTTTTCTTTTGGTGGCAAGAGCAAGGATACCACAATTACAAAGGAACTAAGCTACAGGAGAACTACATCGCAGTTTGTATTTGCCTTTGGGGTAAACCGCCTGGTGACCGATGATAAGGTTGACACCGACAATTTCAAGTGGCGTTCCGACTTTTATGAGTGGGGTGTGTCGTGGAACACGAGGATCTTTAAAAACAACAACCTGCTGCATGCCAAGTACGGACTTTCGCTACAGTACAACAATCTTCGCCCGGACAACAACATGATGTTCGTAACCGAAAATGGAAAGACCTTCCTGCAGGATTCCGGACGCGACCTTGATATGTCCCGCCTGCGCTTTGTAAACCTTGTGGTACCGGTACACCTGGAGTTCGACCTTACGAAGAAAAGGACCAATGGCGACAAGACCTATTTTCCGTCACATAAGAGTTTCCGTTTGGGCGTGGGAGGTTACACAGGCTTTAACGTAAAGGAAAAACAGATATTAAGGTATAGTGATAATGGCCATGATGTAAAGGAGAAACAAAAAGGTGATTTTAACGTGAACGACTTTATATACGGGGTTAGCGCCTATATAGGCTACGGCCAGACGAGCTTTTACGCCAAGTACGATTTACAGCCGTTGTTCGCAAACAACGATGTTGATTCCAATAATTTGAGTCTTGGCATGAGATTTGATTTCAATTAAGAGTTAAGGGTTAGTTTTGTACTTTTGAAAAAGAGGCGTTTCCGGAAGGGGACGCCTCTTTTGTTGGATTATACGATCAAATTACACCGATTTGGCATTCGCCGGATATAATCCTACCTTTGCAACAAATCCAATGCCATGAAAATCAATACTGCCGAATTCATTATCAGCAATTCCGATGTAAGCAAATGTCCAAACGAACCCTTGCCGGAATACGCCTTTATTGGCAGGAGTAATGTGGGTAAGTCATCGCTAATCAATATGCTTACCGGCCGCAACAGCCTTGCGAAGACTTCGGGAAGGCCCGGTAAAACGCAGCTTATCAATCACTTTAAGATCAATGGCAACTGGTACCTCGTCGACCTTCCTGGGTATGGTTATGCGCGCGTTTCCAAATCAACAAAGGAAACCTTCCAGAAATTTATTACCGACTATTTTGAACACCGCGAGCAGCTGGTATGCGCGTTCGTACTTATCGACATCCGCCTTGAGGCCCAAAAGATCGACCTTGAGTTTATCAACTATCTTGGAGAGTCGGGAGTGCCTTTTTGTATCATCTTTACCAAAGCCGACAAAATAAGCCGTGGTAAAGTAGACCAGCACGTTGCTGCGTATCGTAAACAGCTTTTGGCCAACAACTGGGAGGAGATGCCGCAGCATTTTGTAACCTCCTCTACCGAAGGCACAGGCCGTGACCAGGTATTGGAATTTATCGATGGCGTAAACGAGGGAATATTTAAGAATCAGGGATTTGTATAGCCAATTCCATCAGGAAATTGGTCAAAACTTCACCATTGCGTTCTATCTGCTGCTCTTTTAGTACTATATAGCCCCTTTTCTTAAAAAAGGGTTTAGCTGTTAGCCATGCTGCAACAGTAACCCTTGAAAAACTGTTGGCAACGGCATCGCTCTCAATAGCATTAGCCAGCATAGTAGCAATACCCTGTCTCTGGAAGTCTTTATGAACAAAGAGGTGGTCAAAGTATCCCGTATTATCAATATCAGCAAATCCTGTGATCGTACCCTCCTGATGGCAAACAAACGTAAAGTTGGCTTCGAGCCCTGATGCCCATTTTTCGCGGTTGAGTGCTTGCGGGGCCCAGGCATTGAGTTGAGCAGGTGAATAGTGCTTACGGTTTATGGCGTGTACGGTTTCCCAGAAAAGTTTCAGGATCGAATCAATGTCGTCGGGATGATACGGGCGGATAGAATGTTTCATTTAAATATATTAAAAGAAATTCGAAGTAAAACCGTTTGCTATCAAGACAATAAAATTACACATTGGCCGAAGCCTCATTTTTATTGGCAAGCTGCCCACAAGCCGCATCAATATCCTTACCACGGCTGCGGCGCACTTTTACTACTACCCCGTCGTTCTCCAACGCCCTTATATACGCTTGTATAGCCTGAGGGTCAGCCTGCTGGAATTCACCATCATCAATAGGATTGTATTCGATGAGATTCACCTTGCACGGCACATGGCGGCAAAACTTTACGAGCGCATCGATGTCCGGTTTCCTGTCGTTAATACCTTTCCACACCACATACTCATAAGTAACACGGCTTTTGGTAAGCTTGTACCAGTGTTCAAGCGCCTCAAGCAAATCCTTCAGTGGGAAGTTTGCCGTAAACGGCATGATTTTTAAACGCACTTCATCTATTGCGGAATGCAGCGACACGGCAAGCTTAAACTTTACGCCGTCGTCCGCCATTTTCTTTATCATTTTAGGTATGCCCGATGTAGAAACGGTAATACGCTTCGCCGACATACCAAGGCCTTCCGGCGAAGTAATCTTTTCGATAGCCTTCAGTACGTTGTTGTAGTTCATAAGCGGCTCACCCATTCCCATAAAAACAATATTGGAAAGCGGGCGGTTATGGTACAGTCGGCTTTCACTGTCTATGGCTGCCACCTGGTCGTATATCTCATCCGGATTAAGGTTTCGCATACGCTTAAGCCTTGCGGTTGCACAAAAGTTACAGTCGAGGCTGCACCCCACCTGGCTTGATACGCAGGCGGTTGTACGGGTTTCTGTAGGTATTAAAACAGATTCCACCACCAGGCCGTCATGCAGGCGCACCGCATTCTTCACAGTACCATCGCTGCTTTGCTGCATCTCATCCACATGGATATGGTTGATCACGAAATTATCCTCCAGCATCTGCCGTGTAGGCTTGGCAACATTGGTCATATCCTCAAAACTGTGCGCACGCTTGCTCCACAGCCATTCGTATACCTGGTTGCCCCGGAATGCCTTGTCTCCATTTGCCACAAAAAAATCGCGAAGCTGTTCTTTTGTAAGCGCCCTTATGTCTTTCTTTTCCGTTTGCATGGCGCAAAGGTACTAACTATTTGCGAATATTGAAATTAGATGGAAAGGAACACAGATGATACGGATATTCCAAAAATAAAAGTCCGTGAATACCACGGACTTTTCTAACATTATTATATCAAAAGACTATTCTTTAGCCAATTTGTAGCTGGCCTGCTTTCCTGAAACATCAGAAAGTTTAAGGATGTAGATTCCGTTGGCCGCCGATGAAATATCCAGTACACCTGAGCCCGAAGCAAACTCTCCCGCTTTAACCTGCTGGCCCAGTACGTTATACACTTCAAACTTCATTGATACTCCGGCACCATCAACATTAAATATGCCTGTAGAAGGGTTTGGATATACTTTAACGGATGCTTTTAGTGATCCTTCACCCACGCCTGCTGTATCCTGAAGCCTGAAGCTTACCGATTCGGAATCACCAAACGATCCGCCTTCCGCGAATACGAGCCCGCCGGCTGTTGTAAGGGTGTAACTTCCAGGGCCCCAGTCACAGCAAATGCCATCGCTCTGAGAATCAAAAATTGTGAAGGTGTAGCACCCTTCCTCTGTAAGTGTAAATGTTTCGCTATAGCTATTGAACATTTCGTAGTCACCGCCACCGCTATAGAGTGTAGTACCTGCTTCATTTGCCAGTTCCCATGTTGTTTCATTTCCAAAAAGGTCGGTATTTATCTGGAGAGTTACAGTCGTAATATCAAATACTCTCGGAACAAATGTAGCCGATACGTGGTTATCAAGGGTATTTCCATCGGTTCCCCCGTTCGGCTGAAGCAGCGATACATTAAAGACATTCTGTCCGGCAGAAGCATTAAATGAAGGAAGGGTAATTGTTGTTGCCTGGTTAAGGCCTAAGTTGCCCGTCCAGCTATATACTGCCGGGGCACCATTGTTTAGTGTATAATTCAACAGTGCCGAAACCAATGGCTCTGTACCTTTATTGATAAGCTGTATCTCCGGTGTTAGAGATGTACTGCAATCTTCGAGTCCAAGACCTGAAACAAGTATCTTTCCATTAGTAGCAAATGTTTGCTGTTCCGGCCATGCATTTACTGTCATAGCACCTGTATTGGTTGGATCGAGCCATTCCCTAAGCCTTTGGGCAGAAGTAGTTCCGGTTGCCCAGGATATACCGAAACGTCCATAGGCATCATACTCGCCATTGTTCTCTGTACCGTTGCATGCGGCGCCTCCATAAAAAAGCTGGCCTATTATCCTTCCGTTATTATCAAACAAGGGGGAACCCGAAGAACCTCCTTCTGTAACACCCAGTTCCCAATTGCCAACAACCCAAAGGTTAGCACCATCATTGTCTATTTCTGCTGTAGGAGCCTGCAGGTCGCGGCACGCTTTCATAATATCGCCTGCCGGGTGGTGAATACCAAATGTAGAAGCCGGGGCAACATCGCTGCGGTCCCAACCGGCCCACACCAAATCCCACGAAGAAGGCAGGCTGGCAGTAATCTCAACAAGGCAGAAATCACTTTCCGCACGCCTTGCCCTTAGTACGGCACCGCTGGCAGTCTGGTAAAAGTTAGGCGCATTGGTTGTACTGGCCTGTGTTCCCGCGCATACAGGGTTCGGACTTATCCAGTTGAACCGGAAGGCCCATAATCCGGGGCTATTGTCATAGCAATGGTTAGCCGTAAGAAGATATGGTGTACCGTTATTGCTGGTATTGTTCACCAATGCACCGGAACAGAAGCTGTCACCGTTTGTAATAAGCAGGGCCACCGCTTTTTTGTTGATGTCTTTCATTCCGTCAATATCGCCCATAAAACACTCTACATCATAGTTGCAATTTCCCGATCCGTTAAGGCCGTCATCTACCGCTTTAAGCATTTTGTCTGATGTGCGGTAACCGTGCACCACTTTAAATATCTCAAGCTTTCCCTGCCCTGCCGATTCAAGCGGCTCATAATACTCAATCCATACATCTTCACCCTGCACGAGCCATGTGCCCAGTTCGCGGGCATCATTGTTTTGTGTTTCATCGTAGGCTCCAACCAGGTCGCTGTGGTCATTATTATACAAATATACCCTGCCCCCTTTTGGCATATAAAAATCGCTGAAGACGAAGTTCATCGTCTTAGCTCCGGCCGATCTGTAGCGTATCCTCCATATCCTGTCGCCGTTTGGCAGGGTATGCCACTTTCCGCTGTTCTGCAGATTATGGTCTACCAAAAATTCGGTGCCAAATCGCCATGGGATATCTTTTCTGTTCTCGTTTGCTTTATCTTCTGCCTGCAATGCTTTAAGGTCGAATTTTGGCATTACTTCAGGCTTTACCTCTTCGAGGCCTTTAGCCTTCCAGCTCTGCGGCTTCCCTTCATTGGTTACCTGGCCGTAGCCAATACTCACGATCAGCATCAGTAAAAAAGTAAATTTCAGTTTCATATTAGTTTAGGTTTAGGCCGTAAAAATAAAGCCTTTTTGTAATATTTAATATTACGATTTAAAAGTATTCTGAATTTTAACGAAGCCCTTTTGTAACTTCGCAAAAAATTACCCATGCATTTTATATCCGAAGCACTTGAAGACTATGCCGCTTTCCATAGCGAAAACGAACCTGCACTGCTGGAAGAACTCAACCGCGAAACCCACCAGAAGATATTGCAGCCCCGTATGCTTAGCGGGCACTTTCAGGGGCGTGTGCTAAGCCTGCTCTCGAAACTGATACAGCCAAAGCACATTCTCGAAATCGGAACTTACACCGGCTATGCTACGCTTTGCCTTGCAGAAGGTTTACAGGATGGCGGAACGCTGGATACAGTGGATAATAATGAGGAATTGTACGATTTCCAGAAAAAATACTTTGACCGGTCTGAATGGAAAAACAATATCCATCAACATTTGGGTAATGCATTGGATATTATCCCCGGCCTGGGAAAAAAATTCGACCTGGTTTTTATTGATGCCGACAAAGAAAATTACCCCAACTACTTCGAAATGGTGGTACCAGTAATGAACAAAGGTGGTGTAATCCTGTCGGATAATGTGCTGTGGAGCGGAAAAGTACTGGAACCCGTTAAGCCAAATGACAAAAGCACAAAAGTACTTTTGGATTATAACAAGCTGCTGAAGGATGACCCGAGGGTAGAAACGGTATTATTACCCATTCGTGACGGGCTCACTGTTAGTCGGGTTATCTAGTTTTTCGTGTTCCGGAAAGAAACGGTCACGCAGGTATATATACAGTTTCAGCACCAGCCAGCCGGTAAAAATGCCGTACAGATAACCTACCATTATGTCTCCCGGATAATGCAGCCCTAAATAGATACGGCTATACGCGAATATCAATGGCCATATAAAGAAAAAGCCCATGTATTTGATATAAGGGTGAAGCACCCTGTACAGGAAAAAGGCTACTGCCATGGAGTTGGAAGCGTGCCCGGATATAAAACTGAAGGATTTTCTCGTCTTTACAGCCCTCATAAGGCCTTCGAGTTCCGGATCACTCCCCGGACGCAGGCGCTGGAATGTGTTTTTAATAAAATTTGTGGTTTGGTCGGTTAGCAGCAAAAGTACGGTGATCATACCTATTATCAGCAAAGCATGTCGCCAACCCAAACGCCTGAAGGTGAGAAATAAAATAATAGCAAAAACAGGAATCCAGCTGTACATCTGGGTAATGGCAAGCCAAAACGAATCCCATGTTTCCGACCCGAAAGAATTGAGCCAGATAAAAACTTCCCTGTCGATTTCAAGCAGTTTTTCAAGCATATTATCTTATACGTTTTATCGGGCCCGACAGATCTTCAATATCCTCTTTCACCTTATTTATCTCGCCGGTTATCTGGTTTGCAACATTGTCGCTATTAAGGTCGCCAACTACGTCGTTACCAATATCGGTAAAGGTTTTTTTAATGTCCTCTATCTCGGCACTTCTGTGTATCTCGCTTTTAATATCATTTGTAGCATTCTTGAGCTGTTGCATGCCCCTACCAAGTGTACGTGCGATCTCAGGGATCTTATCCGATCCGAAAAGCATTAGCACCACTACTATGATAAGGAAAAATTCCCCGCCGCCTATTCCAAACATATTCAAGTAATTTAAGGCACAAAGTTACGTAAAGTTGCCCGATAGGAATATATGCGGGGCAATTTTAACCTAACAGTATTATTGTTTAACCATTTTAAGGGTTTTGATACCGATTTGAGAACTTGCGGTTACCATATATATACCTTTAGCCAAATGGCTTACATCAACATCGGTACCTTTGGACTTTAAAGCTACCCTGCCCATTGTATCGGTAATGGTAATCTCGTCAATTTGGGCATCTCCGGCAATATGCAAAACATCCTGTACCGGGTTTGGCGCTATTATAATTTTAGCAAAGGCATTGTGGCTATTGACTCCGTTTGTCGCCTCATCATATATTTCAATAGTGGTCTGCGTCTGGTTTATACCCGCAGAAGGAATAACCATTTGTGTGGTAATACTCCTCATTACCGGACCCACTATAAGGTCGGCACTATAATAACCGTATATTGTCTGCTGTAGAGTTCCTATGTCCGCGCCCATATATCGAAGCGTCAGATATTGATAGGTTGTAAGCCTGGTTACATTTTTAGTCCCTGAAAAACCCTGGTTTACTGTCAGGGTTCCATAGGCGTTCGCGGTACTGCCGGCATTTCCTATAAAGGTACCTTCAAGGCCGTTAGCGTTATATGTACCCGAAACAGAACCCGAAACCTGCTCATTCGCCGACATTGGGAAATATCCCACTAAACCGCCGCCATCATATTTCAAACTCATTTGAGAAGTCTCAAACCCTTTAATATTAGTCCCCTGACCGTTATCAGAAAGATAATAAAAGGTAGGATTGCCACCTTCAGTGATGGTTTCAACTACCATGGTTGTGCCGGGATAATTAGTAAGAGCCTCATTGTTTGGATAAAGGACGGTTGTAGAAGTTGTAGTTACAACACTAAGGTTGTCAAAATTCCATACCACATCCTGGCCGCCGTCTCCGTGCTCAAGTGGCGATGAGGGAGTAACTAATACATAATTGGTGATATTATCTTCTTCCATAATAGGATTTATACTGTAGAAAGACTGGATAGGTGATTGCGCTACGGCGTTTAAAGACAGTAGCAGTGATGCGAATAGTAATGTTTTTTTCATATAAGTTGGTTTTTTCAAATGTAGGAATTTACCCCGTAGGTTATTATTTCTTTTTCTCAAATTGATTAAACTTATCCTGTGCTTCTTCTTTAGGCCATATATTATTGCTTACATCAATGTCAGCGGTTTGCAATTTAGGATCAAGCGTTATTTTCTTTACCGGTTTTTCGGTGGCAAATACTCGCGATACGGCCTGGTGATTCTTTCTCCATATCTGTACCGGGAAGGCATGACTCTCTGTAGTACCATCCTCAAAAGACAATTCCACAAGTATTGGCATCAGCATATCGCCGGGCTTATTGAACGTAACTTCGTAAAAATATTTCGGCGCTTTAAGCTTTGCCCTTTCCTGTGCCGAAAACTTCTCATTAAGATAGTCGTCAAGCAGTTTTACATTGGCAGTATTCAATGGCTTTTTACTCTCTTTCGCAGCATCAGGCCCATCGGGAACCATATATACAAATGGCCCTGCATCCTCATTAAAGCGGCCCCTTTTTACCTTATGGTCTTTCATCGCGGCGGGCTGCGTTTCGGTCACGTAGTACTGCTTCACGTCTTGTATGCCCAGATCTACATAATCTGTAGTATAGAACCATCCCCTCCAGAACCAGTCGAGATCTACCGCAGAGGCATCTTCCATAGTACGGAAAAAGTCTTCCGGTGTAGGGTGCTTAAATTTCCAGCGGTTGGCATACGTCTTAAACGCATGGTCGAACAGTTCATGCCCCATTATCACCACACGCAAAATATTCAATCCTGTCGCCGGCTTTCCGTAGGCGTTAGACCCGAATTGGTGTATCGCTTCCGAGTTGGTCATGATAGGCTCAAGAAATTTCTGGTCGCCGCTCATATAAGGAACGATCTTGGCAGCCGGCCCTCTGTTGGAAGGGAAGTTCTCCATCAGCTCCTGCTCCGTAAGGTATTGCAGAAAGGTGTTGAGCCCTTCATCCATCCACGTCCACTGCCTTTCATCAGAATTCACGATCATTGGGAAAAAGTTGTGTCCTACTTCGTGTATAATCACACCGATATTGCCATATTTTATCCTGTCCGGAACATAACCTTTCTCATCCGGGCGGCCATAGTTCCAGCAGATCATGGGGTATTCCATTCCCTGGTCTTCGGCAGATACCGAAATGGCTTTAGGATACGGATAATCAAAAGTATACTTAGAATATGTCTTTAATGTATGGGCCACTACCCTTGTAGAAGTCTCACCCCACATCGGGTTGGCTTCCGGCGGGTAAAGAGAAAGTGCCATTACCGTTCTGTTACCCAGTTTTACGGCCATGCCATCATAAATAAATTTTCTTGAAGATGAAAACCCGAAGTCCCTTACGTTTTTGGCATTAAACTTCCACGTTTTCTTTTTATCCGAAAAACCTTTGGATGCAGCCTCTGCCTCCTGCTGTGTTACGATGACAACAGGGTTGTCATAAGATTTTGTAGCCTGCTCATAACGTTTCATCTGTATGGTATTCAATACGTCTTTCCGGTTGGTAAGGTCGCCCGTTCCGTCTACAATATGATCGGCAGGTACGGTGATGTTCACTTCGAAGTTGCCAAACGGAAGCGCAAATTCTCCCGCGCCCCAAAACTGCATATTCTGCCAGCCTTCCACGTCGTTGTATACCGCCATCCTCGGGTAGAACTGCGCAATAACATACAGATTGTTGCCGTCTTTGGCAAAATGCTCATAACCGGAGCGCCCGCCTACAACCTGGTAATTATTAATATTGTACCACCACTTGATCGAGAACGAAAGCTTCTCTCCCGATTTCAATGGTTTTGGGAGGTCGATACGCATCATGGTTTGGTTGATCGTATAGTTCATCGTCTTACCTGAAGCGTCGTTTACATATTCAATTTTAAATCCGCCATCGAATCCTTCCTCGTAATAGCGGCGTGAAAAGGCATCGGGCTTGTATGCCGGATCCATCTTCTGGCTTTCAATAAGCCTCGACTTCGTGTCACGTGCATTGATGTTCTGGTCGAGCTGTACCCACAGGTATTCTAATGCCTCCGGAGAATTGTTGTGGTAGGTTATTGTTTCCTTACCATATAGTTTTGTATTCTTATCGTCGAGCTCTATATCCATTTTGTAATCGGCCTGCTGTTGGTAATAGGCCGGCCCCGGCGCACCCGAAGCGGTACGGAACATATTGGGAGTCGCCATCAGGTCGTACATCTGGCTCATCTTATTCGTATCCTTGTGTCCGCCTTCACGCGGCTGTACGGTTTTCTCCTGTGAGAATGCTATTAACGACGCGCAAAAGGAAAATATATAAAATACTTTTTTCATAGTAATAATTTAGAACGCTAAAACGCCCGATCGTTCATCATTAGTAAGCAATAAGCTTTTTTTGTTACTGCCTGTTTTTATGTGGATAATATTTTGCTGTTCGTCAAACATTTCAAACAGCGTGGTATTTGTCATCTCGAAACGTGTTATCTTCTCTTCGGCGGAGATGGTGTAATAGCAAACCAGCACATCATCTTCCATCTCTTTTCCAAGAAATTTTATCGCTTGGGCTTTGCCATTCACCTTTACCTGTACTTTTTCTGAAATGTATTTTGCGATATAGTCCCCTGCTTCGGGTAGTTCACGTTTTTCGCTGAGATAGAATTTTTTGCCATATTTCTTTTGGAAAGCCGCTTCAAGGTCGTCTACAAAAATGCGGGAAGTCATTTGAAGGATTTTCTTCTGCGGTATGTAATCCACCTGAAAAACCGATACGTAATATTTATGTACCGTGAATGACGATACTACGACTAAAAGAAATACCGGTAAAACATACCTAAAAAAACTGCCCATTTGCCAAATTTAGTAAACTTATGCAGTTTACCTTTCTTTTTTAAGATATTCAATGCTTTTTGTTACAAGGTAGTCGGTAAGTTCAAACTCTTTCTTCGGAGTGAGAAGGCCTCGTGTGTCGTCCCCCTTATCACAAAAGGTAAGGAAAAGCCCGATCTCATTATGCGGTATTTTGAGCTGTTCCGTAAAGAAATGGTGGGTATAGCGTTCTTTTACCGACTCAGTAAAAGACCTGACAGGGGTTGCGGCATATATTTCCCCTTTATTTTTTTTCCTGGATTTCCGAAAATACAGGTCATATATCTTTACAAAATCGAACCCTTTGAGTACACTCTCGGTTGGATAGCGTTTCTCATTGAGAGGTGACTGCGGTTCGGGTGGCGCCGTAAGGATCAGCTGCCTTGAATCGAGGCCCGAAGTGGTTGTCATCGTTTTGAGATTTTTAGTATCGGCCTCCAGGTTACCCAACAGCACCGATGGCCGTATCACTACCTCATCGAGCATGGTTACATTTACATCCAGGCGCACTATAAGCTGTTTCAGGCTGAAGTGCTCTTCCCGCAATACCAGTTGTGACGAGCGGAAGGTTATGCTTTCGAAAAGCAAAGTATCTTTTGGGCGGGCATAAAGCGTAAAGAAGCCCTTATCATCGGTTATGGCTTTTATGTTGGAAGTGAGGTTGCGCACCGTAACATTATCCACCTTCATTGAGTCGGCCACTACCCTGCCGTGCAGTATCTCGCGTGGCTCTGTCTGTGCGAAAGCCGGGAGGGAACATATAAAAAGCAACAGATACAGCAGCTTATTTCGCATCGGGGTTCCGTTTTAAGAATTCTGCGCTTTGGACTTTGAGGAAATCGATGAGCTCCGGTTCATACTGCTGCTGCAACAGCCTGGTGTCGGCCCTGTCATCGCAAAATACGAGGAAAGCGCCAAGGTGAGCTAATGGGACTGCCAGGGTTTCGGTAAAAAACTTTTCCGGATAGGATTCGCGCACAATTTCCGAAAAACGTCGCTGCTTTTTATGGGCCTGTACATAACTTGTGGCACGTTTCGGTTTTCCAGGCTTCTTGAATAGCTGCGCTACACCCGCAATCCAGTTGGCGCCACCCATACCGGTTTGCACCATAATATCCTTGTTTATCTCCGCGGCATCAAACAGGCTGTTTACCTGCATGGTTTCCAATTTTTTGCTCTCAACAGCAAGGTTGCCTGAAAGGCCGTGCAACACCATTTCCTTAAGGAATGTAATTTGCGGCTCTACCTTTACAATGAATAATTCATCCTCAAAATCTTTTTGGGTAAGCGTTACAGTTAGCGGCTTAAATTCGACTGAAGTAAAATTAAGCAGGTCCCCCGGGCGGGCGTATATCCTGAAACCTCCAATAGCGTCAGACACATGGGAGGTTCCCGCTGTAACATTCTCGATCGAGTGGTTTTCTACCTTCAATTCATTGGTGATGATCTTTCCCTTCAGCAACAGGCGTTCCTGCCCCAAAACCGGGGCGGTTACAAGCAGGCATACTGTGGCAATAAACCTATTCATTCTTTATAAGTTTAAGGTATTTCTCTGCCAGTGCCGCCATAAGGAATTTTGCCTGATCATGGTTCTTTTCCTTCATTGCCTGTGCAAAATCCCTGTCCTCAACAATATAAAACACAAAACCATCTACATATTCTTCGGGTATATTATATCTGGATACGATCTCGTCTGAAGTATAAATGCCGTTTATCTTGTGTATAAGCACTTCTTTACGCTCGGTCACCACAGCTTTTTTCAGCATTTTTGTTTTCCCGTTGATAGCGTTGATAATCGGGTCGACAGGAAGCCCGCCCCCTATAAGCCCCAAAAGCATAATGGGCTTAAAATCGCCAGCCGTATACAGCTTCCGCTCCATGTGGGTAAATTGCCGCTGGTCTTTCGGCACCAGCCCCAATGCCTCCGAATTGATGTGGTTGTATTTATCGATTTCAACTTCTTTCAGTTCATACGCCTTAAACATTACGCTCATTTCATAAGGAACTTCGGCAAAGGTTTTTTCCGTGACGGCAAATTCGCGCACTTCGGTCTTGTCACTATATACGGCCAGTTTATCGCCGGATTTCGCCATGATACTGAAGCTCCCTTTAGAATCCGTCTTTACCTCTTCACCGGTTTTAGCATTGATGACAAATACGCCTGGCAAGGCCATATCCCCGGAAATGACTTTACCCTGTAAAGGTTTCCGTCCCTGCGAAAAAGCAAGTGCAGAAAACAACAGGAAAATATAAGCAAGCTTATTTATCATCTTTCAGGGTTTCAGCATACTCTACTGCCAACCGTGCCATCTGCTCTTTTGCCAGTTGCAGGTCGCCCGCCTTTATAGCTTTTTCTATTTTTCTGTTACCGGCACAATAGAATAGGTAACCATCTATATCTTTAGCAGGAATATTAAGCTCGTTTACAATTTCGTCCTGTGTATAAATACCCCTTAATGTTTCAATGCGGCGCTCTTTCCTTTCGGTCTCAAGAGCGCGCTTCATGGCTTTTCTCTTTCCGGTAAAAACATTGATTACCGCATCGGTGTTGATGGCAAGACCCTGTACATTAGGGTCAGGTTTTGGAATGAGCGTTACTTCTGCCGCGGCTTTCTTTTCAGCAGGGGTCATGGCTTCCGGCTGCGGAATGCTTTTGGGCATTTTAAATTCATCTTCTACCACTACCTCATTCAGCTGATAGCTTTTAAATTCTACCGAAAATACCACAGGCTGGTTTCTAAAATTACTGTCCGTTACCGTAAACTCCCGCACATCGGTCTTCTCGCTGTATACAGCAAGCCCGTCTCCCCGTTTTGCCTTAATAGTAAATTCACCCCAGGAATCGGTTTTGGTTTCATCGCCGGTCTTGTTATTGATTACAAATATGCCCGGCAGAGGCATATCTCCCATTACCACTTTTCCTTTAAGCGGTTTCCGGTCCTGTGCGATGGCTACAGTACAAACCAGTAACAATAGGTACAGCACGTTATTTTTCATTGCCGATCAGTTTTAGGTATTTTACAGAAAGTCCCGTCATTAAAAATCGTGCGAGCTTATCATTGCCCGTATTGATGGCTTTGGCAAATTCAGTATCTTCCACAAGATAAAAAACGAATCCATTGATATATTCTTCGGGTATCTTATATTCTGTCATGAGTTCCTCCTTGGTGGCCACATAATTGATCTTATCCAGCAGCATTTCCTTTTTTTCGGTTTCCACGGCACGCTTCAGCATCCTGGTTTTCCCGTTGATGGCATTGATCAGGCCGTCTATCCCGAACCCTCTTGTGGCGGCAAAAAGTTTTTTTTCCGCCGGGGTGTACTGCTTCTGGTCTTTTGGCACCAGTCCGAGCGATTCGGATGTTACGCGGTCTTCAATAACCACCTCGTCCAGTTCGTAGGCCTGCACGTTCACGCTTATTATGTACGGCTGCTCTTTAAAGGATGCCTCCGTGATGGCAAAGTCGCGCACAACCGTTTTGGTACTGTAGGCAGTAATTGCATCGCCCGGTTTAGCTTCTATAGAAAAGTTGCCCTGCGTATCCGATTTTTTCTCGATGCCCGTAGCTTTATTTATGATGTATACATCACCTATGCCCACCCCATCTGCTACTATGCGGCCCGTAAGCGTCTTACGTTCCTGCGAAAGAGCCAGGAAAGGAATCATAAGTAAAAAGTATATCAGTTTAATTTTCATCCTTTACCAGTTTGTTGTATTTTACAGCTAGTCCATTCAGCAGGAACTTTGCCATTTCAATATTCTTTTCCTTCAATGCTTTCACAAAATACTTGTTTTCCACCGCATAAAAAATAAAGCCATTCACATATTCCTGCGGTATTTTAAGCTTTATCACGATATCATCCTCCGTATAAATATAGCCAATCTTTTCCATAAACTGTTCCTTCTTCTCGGCTTCAGCGGCTTTTTGCAGCATCTTAGTCCGGCCCGAAAACATATTGATAAGCGGGTCGAGCCCCAGCGGGTTCATTCTCCACTTCGAAGCGGTAGCCAGTTTTTTCTCTGCAGGGGTATACTGTACCTGGCCTTTTTTAACCAGCCCCAGGGTTACGGCATTAATATAGCTGTAATCGGTAATAATGAGTTCATCGAGATTGCGGGTGTGTACATTCAGCGAAATGAAAAACAGGTTATCGGTAAAATTTTTTTCGGTTACCACCACTTCCTTTGCCTCAAATTGAAGGGATGAAAAAACGAGTGTATCGTTGGGCTGTGCGGCTATAGTGAAATAGCCTCCGCGGGAAGTAAGCACGGCAGCTTCGGTAGCCCTGTTGATGACATGGATACCTTCTAAGTCGTCAAAATGTGACATGACTTTACCTTTTAGCGACTGCCTGCCCTGCCCTGCGGCAATGAATGTTATGAGCAACAACAGCGCATGAAAAAAGAAATTTTTCAATAATAACAGTTTAGGTGATTGATGATCCGGAAAGGCTGCCGGAGGAGCACGTTACACAACATAAGGCCGCTGCATGAAAATCTTTGTAACTTTACCTTTTCTTACACTTTAACGAATGAAAAAACTAATTATTGCAAGCACTTCTACGCTACACGGCGGAAATTACCTGGAATACCTGAAACCCGCACTCGGGGAACACTTTGCCGGATGCAGCTCACTACTCTTTATTCCGTACGCCCGCCCGGGCGGGATAAGCCATGACGAGTATACCAAAAGGGCAGCTGATTTTTTTGGGCAGCTTGGAATTTCTGTAAAGGGGGCACATGAATTTGATAACCCTGCCGAAGCTGTTTCTAAAGCCGAAGCCCTCTTTACCGGGGGCGGCAATACCTTCCTGCTGGTAACGCAACTTTACAAAACCGGTGTAATGACTGCCCTGAAAGATGCCATAGAGAATGGCACGCCCTACCTGGGCAGCAGTGCCGGAAGCAACATCTGCGGACTAACAATGCAGACCACCAACGATATGCCGATTATTTACCCGCCAAGTTTTAAAACGCTTGGAGCGATACCCTTTAACCTGAACCCGCATTATCTCGATCCGCTGCCGGATTCGACCCATATGGGAGAAACACGCGAAACAAGGATAAAGGAGTTTCATCAGTTCAATTCGCAGCCGGTACTGGGCCTGCGCGAAGGAAGCTGGCTGGACGTAAAAGGAAATACAGTACTACTTAAAGGTGACCTGCCGGCAAGGTTGTTCCGTCAGGGAAAAGAACCGGAAGAGCTCGAAACCGGAAGTGATTTATCAGGATTGAAGTAGCATTTCGAACGCAGCTTGCGGAATGAGAAAATGCCAGCAAAGAGATTTCTGCTTTGTCAAAATGGAATTGCCATTCGCTTAAAAACAAAAAACCCAAACATTTCTGTCTGGGTTTTCTTTTGGAGCGGAAGACGAGGCTCGAACTCGCGACAACCAGCTTGGAAGGCTGGAGCTCTACCAACTGAGCTACTTCCGCTTTTGTGGGTGCAAATATAAAGAATAACTTTTCTTCAATGCAAGCTTTTCAGTGAAAATTTTAATAGAAAACTTTCCGGTCAACCTCAGGACATTGTTATTAATTTGGATTAAAAAGGGTTACAACATTATTTGCCCTTCAATAAATTTTTCATTTCCAAGCCAACTAATAGGTTTGAGGGATTTTACTTTCAAAAACTATGCGCGCATGGTTTTAACAAAATAATCACAGCTAAAACGTTTACGCTCAATATCTTTTTTGTACTTTTAAATGAAACAAAACGGCTGGCTGATGTTGAAAAGTATCATTTTAGCGCTTTTATTAATGGTTTTCTTCCCTGCGTGCAAAAATGCGGCAGGGGGTAACGAGAAATTGCCTGTAGTTGCCGACACATCCTATCTTAAAAACACCCCTACCTCCATCCATGAGTCACTTCTGAAAGAATCTATCGAAACGGTAAAACACTACTATGCCGAGCATGGTATGGAAACGCTCTGGACCAATCAAGCAAACCGGAAAGCATTGCTTGCAGCCATAAAAGATGCTTCGTCTGACGGGCTCGAACCCTCAGCGTATAATATAGAAGTACTCGAACAGTTTGAAACGCTGAAAACGATCACTGCCGAAGAGTGTATGCGCTACGATATCCTGCTCACGGAATCGTTCACCAAGCTGGCTGCACACCTGTTCAAGGGAAGACTGAAACCATCTGACGTTTACCATGACTGGGCACTCGCGCCCAAGAGGCTCGACACCAACCTGCTCTTGACAGAAGCCATTAAAAAACACAATGTAAAAGACGTACTGAACCGTTGCCGCCCGAAACATCCTGTGTATTCCGGGCTTAGGAAAAGCCTTAAATACTTAAACGGGCTCGGGGACGATTCGAAACTGGAAAAGATATACGCGAAAAAGCCTGTTGTACTAAAAGACTCCGGCACAACTGTAGCCGCTATAAAACAGCGGTTGGTATATTGGGGCGACCTGGATAAGCAAAACGCCACCGACAGCGTTTATGACAAGGCTACAGCAAGGGCAATAAAGAAATTCCAGAAAAGGCACGGGCTGAACGCTGATGGCAATGCTGGCGCGAAAACCATTGAGCTTTTAAATATCAGCCGCGAGGCGCGCAGGCAGCAGGTTATTGCCAACCTGGAACGCTGGCGCTGGTTTCCGTACGATTTTGGCAAAAAAGCAATCATTGTTAACATCCCTACTTATGAACTCGCTGTAGTGGAAAACAACAACGATACCATAGACACATACAAAGTTATCGTGGGCAAACCGGACAGGAGGACTCCCGTGCTGTATTCAGCTATTAACCAACTGGTCATCAATCCTACATGGACCATCCCCCCTACCTACCTTAAAAAAGACCTGACACCGGCAGCCCGAAAAGACACAGCACACTTTAAAAACCTCAACATCAAAATTCTTTATAAGAATGAGGAGATTCCTGTTGCGCAGTGGGATTCGGTAAAAGCCGATCATTATGTCTATGTTCAAAGCCCGGGAAGCCATAATTCGCTAGGGCGTATAAAGTTCAATTTCCGGAATGGCTTTTTTGTTTACCTGCACGACACCAACCATCGGGAATACTTCAAAAAAGGCTACCGGGCACTCAGTTCCGGATGCGTGCGCGTTGAAGATCCCTTCCGCCTGGCAGAATACGTTTTACAGGACCAGGACGGCATAACCCGCGCACAACTGGATGATATGGTAACCAAAGGCGATACGCAGGCTGTGAGCTTAAAAAAAACCACCCTTATCCACCAGTTGTACTGGACCGCATGGATGGATAAGGATGGAATGCAATTTCGAAATGATATCTATAACCTCGACAAAGTACTCTATAATAAATTACGAAAGCAACTTTGAAGCAGATAGATATTTTTGTGAAGGGTGGTAGATAAAAAGGCATGATTTACCTTCTATCAATTTAATGATCTCTTTATTTAAGTGGTTTGGCAAGGCAGGGCATCCCTGGCTTCTTCCCAACCTGTGGTGCTGCTTGATAAAGCTCTCGCTTACGTAGTCTGCCGCGTGTACCACTACAGCCCTGTTGCGTGCATTGCTGTTAATGCCGTTCTCCAGGCCGTCAAGACGCATAGACTCGCCATGCTTTCCCATGTATATCTCGCCTGTAGCATAAAAACCAAGGCTGCTGCAATTGGAGCTCCCAACATTTGAAAAGTTGGTCGCAAACTCATCACCACTGTTCCTGCCGTGGGCTACAAGTGTATTATAAAGTACTTTTTTGGCAGCCATATCAATAATCCAAAGCCTTTTAGTGTTGGATGACTGGCTGAAATCAATAACGGTAAGGTAATCTTTTTTAATCTTGCCCTGAGCTTTTAGCAGGCTAAATCCGTTAAAGGCTTTACTGAAACATTCCATCGCCGGTACACTGTCAGAATTTACCCTGATATCATTGTACAGCATTTCAGCCGCGGAAAGGGCATTTACAGTTTTGGCGGGAGTTTCATTTGTTTTTGGTGTTGAACCTGAAATCGTAAAGAACAAAAAGAAAACTGACGTGAAAAAATTGTAAATCATTGTAATTTAGTAGTTGTGTGTTTTTAACAGGTCGCTAAATAAGTTAAAGAAATCTAAAAATCAAAATAGCAACAGTGTTAAAATCAATTATTTAACATTTATCTCATTCGGCCGGAGCCTTTCAAACTTTCATCAATAATTACTACAAGAACGCCTGTATTGGCTGGATTATTGCCTGTACTATTAAAAAAAATATAATTTTTAAAGGCAGTGGTGGAAAGTTAACCTACTGTATATGTTCGTAAAACAATAAGTAGTAAATTTATCCCTTGGTATGCCAGTTATTATTCCAAAACCGTGCCAAAAACATCTAATCCTTTGAAAATGAACAAAAAAGTTATCCTGATGATACTGGATGGCTGGGGTAAGTCGCCCGATCCTAAGGTATCTGCCGTAGACAATGCCAATACTCCTTTTATTGACAGCCTTTACAAAAATTATCCTAATGCCTCCCTCAGAACCGACGGACTTAACGTAGGTTTACCCGATGGACAGATGGGAAACAGCGAGGTAGGACACATGAATCTTGGTGCCGGGCGTATTATATACCAGGACCTCGAAAAAATAAACCTGGCGGTACAGAACAGTACACTGCCAAAGGAAAAATCTCTTACCGATGCTTTTGAGTACGCTAAACAAAACAATAGAAAAGTGCACTTTTTAGGACTGGTTTCTGATGGCGGGGTTCACTCGCACATCAACCACCTCAAAGGACTTCTGGATGCCGCGGAAGCCTACGGCCTCGACAAAGTATTTGTACATGCCTTTACAGATGGCCGAGATGTAGACCCGAAATCAGGCATCCGTTTTATTGCTGATATCCAGCAACACATGAAGGGCACTCATGCCCGGCTGGCTTCGATAATAGGGCGTTATTATGCCATGGATCGTGACAAGCGCTGGGAGAGGGTAAAGCTTGCCTACGACCTTGTGGTGAACGGGCTGGGACATCCGTCAACAAATGCAGTTGAGAGTATACAGGAGAGTTACAATGAGGGCCTGACAGACGAATTCATCCTGCCTATAATGATGACTGAAGACGGGCTGAACCCAATCGCCAAGATTGAAGCGGACGACGTTGTAATCTTCTTTAATTTCCGTACCGACCGCGGAAGGCAGCTTACCGAGGCATTGTGCCAAATGGATTTCCATGAGCAGAATATGCACAAACTGAAGCTGTATTACGTAACGATGACTAATTATGATGATAATTATAAAGATGTACACATTATTTACGGCAAAGACAACCTGACGGAAACACTTGGAGAGATTGTATCACGCAATGGCAAAAAACAGATACGCATTGCAGAAACCGAGAAGTATCCGCACGTAACGTTCTTCTTTTCCGGAGGCCGTGAAGAGCCTTTTGAAGGAGAAAAGCGCCTGCTTTGCCCTTCGCCAAAAGTAGCCACATACGACCTGAAACCGGAGATGAGCGCATACGACCTTAAAGATGCACTGGTACCGGAACTTAAGAAAGGTGAAGTGGACTTTGTATGCCTCAATTTTGCTAATGGCGACATGGTAGGCCATACAGGTGTTATGGAAGCCGCTATTAAAGCCTGCGAAGCTGTAGACGCGTGCGCCAGAGAAGTTATCGAAACGGCTTTGGAGAATGGCTACTCCACTATTGTAATTGCCGACCATGGCAACTGCGAGACGATGATAAATCCTGACGGAAGCCCTAATACCGCGCATACCACCAACCCGGTGCCTATTATTGTGGTAGATAAGGACATTAAGCACGTAAAAGACGGCATACTTGGTGATATCGCACCAACCATACTGGATATGATGGGAATTGAGAAACCTGTCATAATGGATAGGAATTCGCTGGTATCATAATGATGGCCGCGTATTCCATTCCGATCGAAGTGAGAAATCTCAAATCGTTAATCAGACTTTCTCTTTCCATTTCATAAAGTCTAAAATCAACATAACAAAAAGGCTACCTCATTGAGATAGCCTTTTGCTTTTATACTGCTTCTTATCCTAAGAATGGATACCTGTAATCTGTCGGCGGAACGAAAGTTTCCTTGATCGTTCTTGGTGATACCCAACGCAGCAGGTTCAGGATCGAACCGGCTTTGTCATTGGTTCCCGAAGCCCTTGCACCGCCGAAAGGCTGCTGGCCTACTACGGCACCTGTAGGCTTGTCGTTGATGTAGAAGTTGCCCGCGCTGTTCTCCAAGGCCTTGGTAGCCTCCGCGATAGCGTAACGGTCCTGGCTGAAAATAGCTCCCGTAAGCGCGTATGGCGATGTTTCGTCTACCAGTTTCAGGGTTTCTGCCCATTGGCTGTCTTCATAAACATATATGGTAAGTACCGGCCCGAAAAGCTCGGCGCACAGTGTATCGTACTTACTGTTTGTTGTAACGATAACAGTCGGCTCTATAAACCATCCTTTAGATTTATCATAGTTACCACCGGCAATAACCTCGGCATCCGAAGCATTTTTGGCAGCATCTATATATTTGGCAAGTTTGTCAAATGAAGTTTCGTGGATTACGGCTGATACAAAGTTGGACGGATCTTCCGGCGAGCCCATTTTGAAGGAAGCCATATCCGCAAGCAAATGCTCTTTTACTTTTGGCCAGATCGACTGCGGGATATATGCCCTTGATGCCGCCGAACACTTCTGCCCCTGGTATTCAAAAGCACCCCTGGACAATGCGGTAGCCACTTCAGCAGGAATAGAAGACGGATGCGCCAGCACAAAGTCTTTACCACCGGTCTCTCCTACTATCCTCGGGTAGGTTTTGTATTTACTGATGTTCTGCCCGATTTTCGTCCAGATATCGTTAAATACTCCTGTAGAACCCGTAAAGTGTACCCCTGCAAAATCAGGGCTGGAAATAAGCACATCGCTTATCATCGACGCGCTGCCGTGTACCATATTGATAACACCATCCGGCAGTCCGGCCAGTTTGAACACTTCCATGATCACGTTGGCGCTGTATACCTGCGCGGCGCTCGGCTTCCAAACCACTACATTACCCATAAGGGCCGGTGATGCGGGAAGGTTACCTGCGATAGCTGTAAAGTTGAACGGCGTAACGGCATATACGAAACCTTCCAGCGGACGGTGTTCCATGCGGTTCCATATCCCTTCCGATGATATTGGCTGCTCGGCATAGATCTGCGTCATGAACTCGACATTGAAACGAAGGAAATCTATAAACTCACAAGCAGCATCAATTTCTGCCTGGTGTACCGTTTTTGCCTGCGCTATCATAGTAGCCGCATTAATCTTGGCACGGTATGGGCCTGCCAGAAGCTCTGCGGCCTTTAAAAATATAGAAGCCCTGTGCTCCCAGGGCAGTGAAGCCCATTGCTTCCTTGCTTCAAGAGCCGCTGTAACAGCCTGCTCTACATGATGCCTCTCGGCTTCATGGTACTGTCCAACCGTTTTCTGGTGATCGAACGGAGGGTTTATGCTTTTGGTTTTACCGGTGCGGATCTCTTCGGCGCCTATATATAAAGGCACGTCTACACTGGCATTGTACATTTCTTTAAAAGTGGCAAGTACCTGCTCCCTTTCTTTGCTTCCGGGGGCGTAAGACTTAACGGGCTCGTTTACAGCCTTTGGCACATTGTAAATTCCTTTTGGCATAAGTATTTGTTTTTAAAGGATTTAAATTTAAGTATTGCAAATATACAAGAAATTATCCATCGCCAATTTGCAAAAACGGCAACAAAAAATATAAATTTCTGAATATAATGTTAGTTTAACGCAAACGGTGCGCTCAGCCTGAAGGTAGGCACGATAACCTTGAAAGTGCGTGTACTGGTAAAGTTTACCATATTGAAATATCCGCGCATGGCACCAAATGGCGATGCCAGCAGGCAGCCGGAACTATAAGTATGCTTTTCACCCGGTTTGAGTACCGGTTTTTTGCCGATAACCCCTTCTCCATCCACGATTTCCATATCGTTAAGCGAATCGAAAATTTCCCAGTGGCGGGTGTTGAGCTGCACGGAATCTTTACTGTGGTTCTCTATTGTAATCTCGTAGCTAAAAGCAAACTGTATTTTGTAGTTCTTGAAGTACGTGCCTTCAAAACTTGTAGATACTGATATTTTTATGCCTCTTGTAATTTGTGATACCATCCCTCTCCGCTATTGTGCATTAGCCTGTCAAAAGTACAAATTTATTGCCTGTGACAGTAAAATGCAAGTATTAAATTAACCTCAACTAATTTTTAACTCTTTGAAATTTAGTTGATAATGTTTTCAGAATTAGCCGAACCGCGGCCTATAACCCTGTCATAACGCTGATTGTTCTCCCTGTAGTATACAAAGATATTATAATCGTTTTCTGTTTGGTAGAAGTTGCCGTCTACAGCATTCTTACCATCTACCACGCCTTTTTTGTCGGCAGTGATATACATAAAGTTGTTAAATCCCTGCTTAATCATAACAGCCTTTTCATACATGGAGGTTTTTTCATTGTACTCCATCTTGTATTCATCGGTCTTGGCATAGTTGTTAAACATCCCTCCCACATATATATCTTTCTTCTCGAAAAATGCCGGCGCGCTCAGGGAAAAATATACCCATGTATAATCCGATTCCAAATGAGGATTCTCCACACTCGGGTTAATATTGCGGGTTATGAAATTACCATTTACATCAGGATAGAAAGTATACGGCACATTAGCCCTTGCCTGATTGGTATAGAGTATGGTGCTGTAAATTTCTCCTGCCGAAATACGCAGAACGTTATTTACAGCATTCCGCACATCTTTGTTCTCAAAATAAAGGTACTCGTTTCCTGCCCAGAACTGGGTTTCCTTATCATACTTATATATCAGGTCATTCCCGATGGTATACTGCGGTTTAACATTGTAAACAGCATTATCAAAACGCCCGTTCTGGAAAAGCACTACCTTGATGTTTTGTAATGGGTTCTGGAATATGAACGCATTTGTTTTTATAGAAAAATCCATGTTATGCTTCTCCTTCAATACATCAGCCCCGCGCGCCCTCTTTACCTGCAGCGGAACGGAAACCTGGTCTTCGTATACAATAAACCTTCGTGAGAATACCACCTCACGGTCTTCATTAAGTATCTTCAGGACATAATTGCCGCTGAGCTTTATCGAGGTAAATTTATTAGGGAAAGCCAGCATGTACCTGGAATAAATCTGGAGCGTATTGAATGAGTTCCTATACTCCTGTATCCGTTGGGAATCAAAGCCCTGCAGGTAATCGTTTATCGTAAGCTGGGAAGAAGGCGTCCAGTCGTAATTACAGTGCTGAAGGGAATAATAATAGTTAGCCTCGTTACCGTAAAGGTCGTCAAACTCAAACTGGAATCCTTCACCAAGGCGAAAATACGGATAAACGTTTTCACCGCTTTTCCTGAAAGAAACAGTCTTAATATTGTATGGTGGCGCAATTTCGTACTGTACCTGCGCGGCGAGTATTGAAGTAAAAAACAGGAATGCTGCAACAAAAAGCCGCGTAATGGCATTGTTCATTGTAAGGTATTTTGATTCGTGAACGTAAAGATACTAAATATATTATAACCCGTACTTTAAGGTTGGGTTATCGGTAAAAATGCCTGAACATCGGATTATCTGTTAAAAAAAATACAATAAAAGCTATATTTTGTAGTTTTAACCGGAACCAATTTATAAACAACAAAAACCATGAAGAACTTCAGATTATGGATGTTCCTTGTCGCTGTGCCGCTTTCGGGCTTTGCACAGGACCTTAAAGGAGATTCACCAATCCCGTTTGACCCGGCTGTAAAGACCGGTAAACTTAAGAACGGACTTACGTATTATATCCGGAAAAATGCCAAACCCGAAAACAAGGTAGACCTCAGGCTTGTTATTAATGCCGGCTCTATTCTTGAAGAATACGACCAACAGGGCCTTGCTCACTTTATGGAGCATATGTGCTTTAACGGCACCAAGCGTTTCCCTAAGAACGCTCTGGTAGATTACCTGCAAAGCATCGGCGTAAAATTCGGGCAGCACCTTAATGCCTATACCAGTTTTGACGAAACCGTATACTTCCTCCCTATACCGAGCGACAGCCCTGAAAAAGTGGAAAAAGGTTTCCAGATACTGGAAGATTGGGCTTTTAACGCCGTACTTACACCCGAAGAGATCGACAAAGAGAGAGGTGTTGTACTTGAAGAGTACCGTCTTGGCCTTGGCGCCGACGACAGGATGACCAAGCGCTTTATGCCGAAAATGATGTACCAGTCGCACTATGCGAACCGTCTTCCTATCGGTCAGAAAGAGATCCTTGAAAACTTCAGGTATGAAAAGTTAATCAAGTTTTACAAAGACTGGTACCGCCCTAACCTGATGGCGGTTATTGTAGTAGGCGACATCGATGTGGCCGAAATGGAGAAAAAGATCAAAGACCACTTTGGATCGTACCAGAACCCTAAAAACGAAAGGCCGCGTAAAATTTATGATGTGCCAAACCACAAGGAAACTTTTGTAGCCGTAGAAAGTGACAAAGAAGCTTCTTACGCGCAGGTTCAGCTTTTGTACAAAGACTATACTACACCAAAGAAAATGGTGACTGTTAACGATATGAAGTCGTATATAGCAAAAGGACTATTTTCAACCATGCTGAACAACAGGCTTCAGGAACTGACCCATTCTCCTACACCTCCGTTTACGTATGGCTATACCTACCATGGGCAAACATGGGCACGCACCAAAGAGGCCTACCAGTCGTTTGCCATGACACAAGACAACAAGCAGCTTGATGCCCTTAAGGTACTTGTGGAAGAGAACGAACGTGTTAAGAAATTTGGCTTTACACAGGGAGAACTTGAGCGCGCTAAAACAGAGTGGCTTGCCGGAATGGAAAGCTCTTACAAAGACAGGAATAAAACTGAATCGGAACGTTTTGTAAGCGAATACCAAAGCCACTTCCTTCAGCAGGAACCAACACCGGGCATCGAGTGGACATTTACCGCCATGCAGAAATTACTGCCTGAGGTAAAGCTTACAGAGATCAACGGCCTTGTAAAAGAATACATTAAAAACGACAACAGGGTAGTAATCTTTACCGGGCCTGAAAAAGAAGGCCTTGTGAAGCCAACAGAAGCAGAAGTTATTGCCGTACTAAACAAAGGCGGCGAGAATGTTACAGCCTATGAAGATGTTGCTGTAGCAAAAAGCCTTCTGAGAAACGAAGTAAAACCAGGCAAGGTTATCAAAAAAGAAACTAACGCAAAGCTTGGCACAACTACACTTACACTAAGCAATGGCGCTAAAGTAATCTACAAGAAAACTGACTTCAAAAACGACGAGGTTATAATGGAAGCCATCAGCTTTGGCGGAAGCAACCTTTTTAGCAATGAAGACCAGAAGAAAATACAGTTTGCACAAGGCGCGCTTACAGAAGCAGGTTTTTCCGGACTGAAAGTGAACGACATCAACAAGTTCATGACCGGTAAGATCGCCAACGTAAGGCCGTACATAGGAGGCATTAACGAAGGCCTTCGCGGAAGCGCCACACCAAAAGACATGGAGTATATGTTCCAGATGGTACACGCCTACTTTACCGACCTGAACATGGATAAGGATGCTTACGAAGGCTACAAGCAAAAACAGTCGGCTTTCTACGCCAACATGGCTTCTGAACCTTCCTATTACTTCCAGCAGGAATTCTACGGATACCTTTACAAAGACAACCCACGCTTCAATGGATTTATCCCTACAGAAAAATCATGGGCTGAAACCGATTACCAACTGGCCTACAACAAATACAAAGAGCGTTTTGCCAATGCGGGTGACTTCGAGTTTTACTTTGTAGGTAATATTGACGATAAAGCTATTGAGGAATATTCAGCAAAATATATTGCATCGCTTCCATCAACAGGTAAAAAAGAAACCGCAAAAGACCTTGGCTACCGTATGCTTAAAGGCGAACACAAGAAAGTAGTTAATAAAGGGACAGACCCTAAGAGCTCTGTAACGATAATGTACTACGGTGATACGGAATATTCTCCAAAAGAAGCGCTTGCCATGCAGGCCCTTGGAGAGATCCTTACCATTAAACTTGTAGAAGAGCTAAGGGAAAATGAAAGCGGCGTCTATGGCGTGAATGCCTACGGTTCTATAGGTAAAGTTCCTTACGGATCGTACAGCTTCAACATTTCGTTCCCATGCGGCCCGGACAATGCGGAGAAACTGACTGCATCCGCCCTGAAAGAAGTTGAAAAGATTATAGCGAACGGGCCTGAAGCAAAAGACCTTACTAAATTTAAGGAAGGCGAGCTTCTGGACTATAAAAAAGACATGAAGGAAAACAGGTTCTGGCTGAGCTACTTCACGAGGTCATTCAACAACGGCACTAACCCTGAAGAGATATTTAAGGTAGAGGAAAAAGTGAATGCACTTACCGCAAAAGATATCCAGGATGTAGCGAAGAAATACTTAACAAGAGATAAAGTTATCGGTATGCACATGCCGGAGAACTAATCTTCCGTAACACAATTAAATTCAAAGCCCCGCTGCAACACAGCGGGGCTTTACTTATTACAGGCTACGTCAATCTTTATAACAAACCGGAATGATCTCGCCTTTGGCAAGGCAATAGCGCTCTGCCAGTTCGGCATCCAGTTTTTTGGTGTAGTCTTCCTCTACTACCCTGAAGCCAATACTCCGAAGCTTATCGAAGTAATCGCGGCCATATACCCTTACGTGATCGTACTGCCCGAATATCCTCGCGCGCTCTTTAGGATCGGTAATGGAATCATCCTCAAAAGTACTTTCCCGCGACAGGTCCTGCGGTATCTGAAAAATACCCATACCGCCCGGCTTCATTACCCGGTACAACTCCTCCATGGCTTTGGTATCATCCGGGATATGCTCCAGTACATGGTTGCACAATATCAGGTCGTATGCGTTATCCTCAAACGGAAGGTTACAGATATCTGCCTTTACATCCGCCAGTGGTGAATATAAGTCGGTCGTGGTGTAATCCAGGTTGGCCTGCTTGCGGAAACGCTTGTAGAAAGCTTGTTCCGGCGCAAAATGCAGTACTTTTTTAGGGGCAGTAAAGAAATCGGTTTCATTCTTAAGATACAGCCACAGCAAGCGATGCCTTTCTAATGAAAGTGTACTTGGCGAAAGCACGTTATTTCGTTGGTGCCCATAACCATAGGGCAGGAAGGTGCGGAAGCTTTTCCCGTCTATAGGGTCGGTATAGCGGCTGCCTTTCAGTCCGAAAGCCAACACGGGGCGTATAACATAGCTAAGCCGTATAAGTATCGGCCTCGGAATGGCATTAAGGATAAATTTGAAAAGTTTCTTCATTTTATATAGTATAGCACGGAATCATTCACGTTACACAACCAAAGGCCGTTTCCTGAATTCCTCTTCCTCGTCGCTCTCGATTCCTAAAGCTTTGTAGATGTATTTAAATGTTGAAAGCAATTCCGGCTTGCCGTCTACCAATGCCACATTGTGTTCAAAGTGTGCACTTGGCTTACCGTCGCGGGTAACGATAGTCCAGCCGTCCTTAAGCGTCCTGATATTTTTAGTACCCATATTTATCATAGGCTCAATAGCCACAACCATACCTTCAACAAAAAGCTTTCCGCGCCCGCGTTTGCCATAGTTTGGCATATTAGGCTCCTCATGCATTTTCCTTCCAAGGCCGTGGCCCACAAGTTCGCGCACAACACCGTAGCCGTGATCTTCGGTATATTTCTGGATGGCATTGCCCACATCTTCCACACGGTTGCCCGACCTGAATTCGCGGATACCAACATAAAGCGATTCCTTCGTTACCTGGAGCAACTTGCGCGTAGCCTGATCTACTTCGCCGATTTCAAAAGTGTAGGCATGATCACCGTAAAACCCGTTCATGATTGCGCCGCAATCTACCGATACCACATCGCCTTCTTCTATAGGGCGATTGGTTGGGAGGCCGTGTACTACCTGGTCGTTGACACTCGTAAGCAGGGTTGAGGGGCAGCCATAGAGGCCTTTAAACCCCGGAACGGCGCCATTATCACGGATAAATTCTTCCGCCATCCTGTCTAGCTCCAGCGTGGTTACTCCCGGTTTTATTTCGGTGGCTATCATACCCAGCGTTTTCGAAACGATGAGGGCACTCTGGCGCATCAGTTCTATCTCTTCCCTTGTTTTCTGAATGATCATTGTTGTATTCTTTTTGAGCCGACAAAAATACAATATTATATGGATTTATGAATAACACCGTGAGCCGCAAAAAAATAAGGGACTATCCTTTTGAGACAGCCCCTTTACGCCATTTACGATTATACTAAAATGCTGTACTTACCGATAAAGAAAACCCTGTACTTTCGGGCACAAAACGGCATACACCGCCCACACATACAAGTCCGCCACGCTGCCTTCCGTAGTTCATGGCTACACGTGTAGCTCCAATGCGGTAAGCGCCTCCCAGATTATAGTAATGCACCCGCCTGTTCTCATCATCGTTACCGTAGTTTACAATATCCCAAACATACAGCGAATATTTATCGTTAAGGTTAAGCTCTACCGTACCACCGGCCCAGTTCTTAAAATCGGCATCGGCAAACATGTGCTCGCCCTCAAAACGAATGGACTTGGAGGGGGAGAAATTATAGGTTGCCTCCGCAGTTACAATATGTGTTTTTACCGCTTCGCCTCCCTGAAGCCATTCTTTGTTATAATACTGCCTGATGTAGTAGAATGCTGTAAGCCAGCTTTCCGAAAAACGTTTCTTTATTTCGGCATTAACATCCGTAAAGTAATTCTTTCCTACACCAAAGAAGTTGGTATCATATTCTGACGGATTAAAACGGTATTGCCCCGGAAGGTTATACCAACTCGACGCGTTTAAAGCAATCTTGGTACCGTATTTACCTCCTAGCGTTGTTCCCTTCGCGAAATCATAAAACACGTCTATTTGCCCGCCGGTCTCACCCGACATCATTATCGTTGGGTCTACAAAGCTCACGCGGCTCTGCGCCTGATATACGTAGATATTGGCCAGGTTGGAATGGTGCTGCTTGGTAAGCGCCGGCGTGAAATTGATTATCTTATCATTAAAGTTAAGGCTTGTAGAAATGTTATCACCCACGCTGGTAGGAGTCCTTTCAGAAAGGAAGCCCATATTTTCCATCCGCCTCAGGGTAAGGTCTATACCAAGGCCTTCTTTTGTATAACCGAAGTTGAGCAGCAAAGCGCTGCCCGGCTTTATAAAATTGTAATTAAGTGTATTCAGCGCATTCAGCAACACATCTTTCTGCTTGTAATTGTATTCGCCCGAAGCATAAAAAGAGTTATGGTTAAAGCTGATACGCCCGGCAAAAGTATTCGTGAGTTCATTTACCGGCGGATCGGGCATATCGATCTTTTCGTAACGGCCAACGTAACTGGCGCCGAAGGAAAGGTCGGATGTCTCAAAACCAAGCAGGCTGCTCAGGTTAAAGTCGGAATCAAAGCCGTAAATATCACCATGCGCCACGTTGAAACCGGTACGCTGTCGACCATACAGGGCCGTAAGCCTTATATTATCCGAAGGCCTGAATATTATCCTTGCGCCACGCAACGCCGTGTTGATACCAAGCGCCCGGTCTTCCCATGCCCTTAATAAAAGGCCGCTGCCAAACTGCTCATAAAAATGGCCGATGGTAGCATCCAGCATATCCGACTTATAATTGAGGAAATAAATTCCCATACCACCACCTTTAAACCCGGGGTTGTAATTGAGCAGCGCATTCTTCTCATAGACCTCCAGCTGCATACCGCCCGTCCATCGACCGTAATTGTAATTGAGCAGGTAGTAATTATTGGAGCGTAAAGGATCTTCCGGATGCATCAGGTTACGTTCTTTATCGTTCAGGTACCATTGCACATTCGATTCAAAGCCGCCATATACTCTAAGTTCCGTCTTTTCCGGAACATATACAGAATCCGTTTGTTGTAGTATGGTGTCCGTTTCCTGCGCAAACAGGCTGCCAGTGGTAAGTGCCAGTACCGGCAAGAGTAGTTTTTTCATCAAATCAGAGCTGCTTCAGTTTGTTATACAGCTCTTTCTCCGCACCCTGGCTGTAACCGTTGTGTACATATACTACTTTTTTGTTCTTTACCACTACCGTATAAGGAACATTCGCAATACCCAGTGCCCTCTTAAGGTCCTGGTTGGTATCCAGCAATATAGTATAAGGCCATTTTTTTCCGTTAAGCAATGGTTTCACGCGTTTTTGGGTACGGGTATCATCAATCGATACCGCCACAACTTCCATATTGATTTCCTTAGACCAGTCCGCATAGTGCTCGTTGATCGCATCGAGTTCATTGATACACGGAACACACCATGTTGCCCAGAAAGCAAACACATAGATCTTGTCTTTTTTTGCAAAATCGTTCTTAACATTAAAGGTTTTGTTGCCGTCTGATTTAAGAGACACGTTTGGCATTTCTTTTTGCGCGTACGTGGCCGCAGACACAAGAAGGAATAAGAGGAAAATTCGTTTCATTTTTCAGATTTATTTAGAAATAGTTGTGTGCCGGCAATATTAGAAAAATTTTAATTTGCAAAGCCTGTTTTTAGCGAAAATTATCACTCTATAGGGCTTGTAGATTTATAAAAATCACATTTTTTTGCCCAAAAACAAAGTTTTACAACACATTATTCAGAAAATTAATGCACATCATCGTTTTTTTAAAGATTTTAGCTGAAAATTTTTCAGGTGACATTTTTTTTATATAATTTCGGCTCACCTGGAAGGAAAAACACTTAACTATTAAACTGATTTACATGAAGAAAACTTTACTTTTTGGAATGCTCGTACTAGCGGGTATGTCCGCGAAAGCGCAAGATGGTTTGCCTCTTGCAGACGGATCCATTGCTCCGGATTTTACAGCTCCGGACATTTATGGCAATATGCACTCGCTGTATGCTGATTATCTTGATCAGGGTAAAAGTGTAGTGATCGACTTTTCGGCTACCTGGTGCGCTCCGTGCTGGAATTATCATAAATCACATGCCATGGCGGATTTTTATGAGGCTTACGGCCCGGATGGTTCTGATGAAGCTATGGTGATCTTTGTGGAAGGCGACATTGCCAATACCACAACTGCAAATCTTTTCGGTGAACAGGGGCCTATATCTCCAAGCCAGGGCAACTGGACGTTGGGAAGCCCGTATCCTATCATCGAAGATACTAATGCCCTGAACCTTGGGGCTGCGAACAAATATGACGTTGAATATTTCCCGACAATGTATGTAATTTGCCAGGGCACTTACACTACATTATCTGCAGACCAATTTCCTGCCGCAGATTTGAGAAATGCCATTAACGATTGCCAGACGCTTAACGGCATACCTAACCATGGCCGTATAGATGTAACCAACGCCATGATCAGGCTTTGCCAAAATGGCGAGACCGCAAACATTCAGGGTAAGGTTAAAAACTTCGGAAACAACAACATTACAAATGCAACAATAGTCCTTAAAGAGAACGGTAACGTAATCGCTACGCAAAACTACAATGGTAACCTTGCCCAATTCGCTACCCCGGGAACGGTTAACTTTGCCAACGTGGCTTTCAACAATGGCTCTACCTATACAATGGAGCTTACCGCAATAAACGGTGTTGCTACAACAAACCCCGACCTTAGCGTTTCGCCAATCAACTTCGCCATTGCGCAGCCAACGGCAAACGAAATTGAAGTGAGGGTACACACAGACGATTATCCTGCGGAAATGTCGTGGGAAATCAAGAGCGGAACTAACGGACAGATCCTTGCCTCAGGTGGCGGATACCAGGCAGGCCCGGGCCAGTATGGAGCCGGCGGCCCTGATGCTAATACCACAAAAATACACAACATAAACCTGAACCTTACAAATCCTGACTGCCTTAGCGTGGTATTGAGGGATAGCGCGAACGATGGATGGGCCGGCGGAGGAATACAAATATTCAGCAACGGCCAGCTTGTATTTGACAAGACAAATGTTGGCAACTTTGGTACTTCAATGAACAATACAAAGGCATTAAGAGCCATGGGCACAATGGGTAATGAAGAAGTGGAAAGTGAAGTATTTGCACTATACCCGAACCCAACTAAAGGCGTACTTAACTTTACCACGGCAGAGCCGGTAGATGTTATAGTTTTTGACACTACAGGAAAAGTAGTATATACCGCTAAAGGCATCAACAATGGCGAAAACATAAACCTTGGCAACCTGCAGAGGGGTATGTATATCGCGAAAGTAAAAGGCCTGAATTCTGAAAGAACAGAGAAAATTGTAATTGAATAACCGAAACGGTTTACATTATAAATTGCTATCGGGGAAATATCCCCGGTAGCTTTTTGCTTAACAACATACAACTATTTAAATTTCCAAAAAAATGAAAAAAATTATCTTGATGGCCGGGCTTTTTATATGCGGGATTGCACAGGCACAAATTACAGTAACAGGCCATAACGGGCAGGTTATCACTAATGGTTATGAGTTTGTAACAAATGTATTAACACCACAAAATGCTGCAGAACTTCCCCTTCATGTTACGAATACATCTGATGCGCCGATCAACCTTAAACTAAGGGTAGAATCGATGCAAAACACAAACGGACAAAATGTGCAGTTTTGTTTCGGATCGCAATGCTTTTTTAATATAAATGCCGGTAAGGTTGTACCCACAAACCAGGGCCCTGATGGAATGACACTGGCTCCGGGAGCATCAAACGGCAATGACGACCATTTCTGGAACTTCAATCCCGGAACAGGAGGCGACGTGTCTGTAATCCTTTCTTTTGTACAATTTGACAGTGCAGGCGTACAGATTGGCGAGCCTTTGGTAACGTTCTCTTACCGCTACTCCCCTACTGCATCTACGACAGATTTTACGGCTTTACAGAATATGGGCATCAGCCTGAAAAATACAATGGTTAACAATATACTCGAAACGGAAGCCAGCCAAAGTGCCAAACTGGAGCTTTTCAGCACAACAGGGCAAACCGTAAAAACAGCGGAGATCAAAACCGGCACACAGGCGACAGATCTTTCCGGACTGGCTGCCGGCGTATATTTTGCCCGCTTTACCAATTCAGAAAACAAGAGTTCCCAAATAAGGATCGTAAAAAATTAATCACTCAGCCCCAGGCTGCAACTGAACTATAATGAAAAAGAATTTCCTGCTGCTGCTCCTTTCCGCCATACTATTGTCTTCCTGCCAGCCAGAATATGAGATCAAGCGGTCTATTGATGCCGTTATACTTAAGGCAGACAAATCGATAAAGGCGGTTGGAGAAACCATTACATTCACCGTTAAGGATAATACAGGCGTTGAGCTTACCGATGCGGTACTATACATTAATGGAGAAGAACTGGATGGCAACACCTTTACATCGGAAGAAACAGGAAACTTCGAAGTAAAGGCTAGGTACCTGGGGATAAATTCAGAGCCATTAGCCGTAAGGTTTCATGATGGTTCGGAAACCAACTTTGTAAAGCGCGTACTTATTGAAGACTATACAGGAACCTGGTGCGGGTATTGCCCAAGGGTAGCCTATGGCATAGAGCTTGTAAAGGAACAGACGCACGATTATGTGGCAGTAGCTATCCACAGGCCAAGTTCTACCCCTTCGAGCCCGGTATACGACCCATATAATTATGACGCCACTGAACTGGAGAACACGCTGGATGCAGAAGGATATCCTAAAGGGTTCCTGAACCGCAGGACACAGTGGAATTTCCCGGAACCGGAAAACATTGCACAGGTAATAAGCCTTACACAGGGAGAAAACCCTAAGCTTGACCTGGCTATGGAAACCATAAAGAACGGCAATACCCTGGATATAGACGTGAATGTAAAGTTCAGCCAGGATTTCAGTAACCTGAAGCTTGTAGTATATGTTCTTGAAAATGGCCTGCTGTACGAACAGCATAATTATACTACCTACTACGGCGGGGTGGACATCCTCCAGAACTTTCCGCACAACCACGTTTTAAGGGCTGTACTTACCCCTATTTTGGGCGAACCCATCAGTGGAAGTGAAACAATAGTTAACAATGTATATACACGTACGTTCAGCATTCCGGTACCGTCAAATGTAGCCAATGCCAACAACGTTGAGATTGTAGCATTTGTACTCGACCAAAATGGCAATGCCGTTAACGTCAGGCAGGCAGGATTGAATGTCACTCAGGATTTTGAGGAACTGTAATTACTCCTAACATACTAAAAATGCCGCTCAGTTGAGCGGCATTTTTTATCCTTTATACTTAAGGGGCAGGTGTACCACTTTTTTAGTTTCGAAAAATTCACCGTCAAAATAATCGGAAAGGTTGTACTCGGTTGCTTTTGGAAAGTCTTTGAGCTCTTCCGAAAGATCGCCGCCTTTCAGGTACAGTATACCGTTTTTAAGTTCGTGTTCCTGTTTTTTCTTCACCCTGTCTTTTACCCACTTTACAAAGTCGGGCATATTGGTTACCGCACGGCTTACGATGAAGTCAAAATCTTCCTGAACTGTTTCCGCGCGTTTTTGCTCGGCTTTTACATTCTCAAGCCCAAGCGCGGCCGCAGCTTCCTGCACTACTTTTATTTTCTTCGCAATAATATCAATAAGATAGAATTTTGTTTCGGGAAATAATATCGCCAGCGGTATTCCCGGGAAACCGCCACCAGTGCCAACATCGAGCATGTGGGCACCGGGCTTAAATTCCATAACTTTTGCGATACCCAGCGAGTGCAGCACATGCCTGGTATATAATTCGTCGATATCCTTCCTTGAGATCACGTTGATCTTTGCATTCCATTCCCTGTACACTTCGCCAAGCTTTTCAAACTGTTCTAGTTGCCTTGGTGTAAGGTCCGGAAAATACTTAATTATATCCTGCATCAAATTTTAATTTATGCAAAAATAAGTATTTGGCTCGAAATTGGATATGTATTTTTGGTTTGCCCTTTTATTATAATTACCTTTGAACCTTATATTTAAATCCTACTATGAGTATAACAACACCCGTTTTTTCAAAAAACGACTCTATAAAATTCTTCAGAACACTAAATAAGCGCGTTAACGACTATTTTAAAGAAAATAACATTAAGAAAACCGGTAACTGGAAACTCCACGTTAAGGCAATAGTAATGTTTTCGATGTTTTTCGCTCCTTATTTCATCATCCTTACGCTGAACATTCCGTTATGGGCACACCTGCTTCTTACTGTTGTAATGGGCATAGGAATGGCAGGAATAGGAATGAATGTAATGCACGATGGCAACCATGGATCCTATTCTTCCAAATCATGGCTCAACAAGATTATGGGCGGCAGCCTTTATATCCTTGCCGGCAATGTAAACAACTGGCAGATACAGCACAATGTGCTGCACCATACCTATACAAACATCCACGGGCATGACGAAGACCTTGAGGCCGGCCGTGTAATCCGCTTTACGCAGAATGCAAAATGGAACTGGTTTCATAAATTTCAGCACTATTATTCGATTTTCCTTTACGGACTCCTAACCTTCAACTGGGCCATTACAACAGATATTAAGCAAATGAGGCGCTATATCAAAAGAGGCCTGTCTTACGGCAATTTCCAGAGCCCGATAAAGCAGTGGACCATATTGGTAGTAACAAAGATTATTTATGCTACCGTGTGGCTGGTGATACCAATAATACTCGGCATCACGTGGTGGAAAGTGCTTGTCGGCTTTTTTGTAATGCACTATGTAGCTGGCCTTATCCTGAGCATCGTGTTTCAGCTGGCACACGTAGTAGAGGAAACAGATAACCCTGTACCAAATGAAAACGGTGAAATGGAAAATACATGGGCGGTACACCAATTGTATACCACTGCCAACTTCGCCCCGAAAAACAAGATCATCAACTGGTTTACCGGTGGGCTTAACCACCAGATAGAGCATCACATCTTCCCGAACATAAGCCATGTCCATTATGGCAAAATTGCCGAAATAGTTAAGCAGACAGCCAAAGAGTACAACCTGCCGTACCACGAATTCGGCACCATGAGGGAGGCTGTAGCGGCACACTTCAGGCATTTGAAAGAATTGGGGATGAAGCCCGCAATGAGTTAATTAATTTTAAACGATCATAACAACACACAAATGAACCCGCTTTCTGACAGAATCAATAACTTATCTACTTCGCAAACACTTGCCATGGCGGCAAAAGCCAGGGAACTGAAAGCCCAGGGAAAAGATATTATAAGCCTTAGCCTTGGCGAACCCGATTTCAACACTCCTGATTTCATAAAAGAAGCCGCGATACAGGCTATTCATGATAATTACAGCACTTATTCGCCTGTAGACGGATACGCTGAACTGAAAGAAGCCATTTGCAGGAAGTTTAAACGGGATAATAACCTTGATTACAAACCTTCGCAGATCGTTGTATCTACAGGCGCCAAGCAATCGCTGTACAATATTGCACAGGTAATGCTGAATGAGGGCGATGAAGTAATCCTGCCTGCCCCGTACTGGGTAAGTTACTATGAGATTATAAAGCTTTCGGGAGGTATTCCGGTAGAGGTTCCGACTTCAGTTGAAAATGATTTTAAGATTACACCGGAGCAACTGGAAGCGGCCATTACGCCAAAAACAAAAATGATGTGGTTCAGTTCGCCCTGCAATCCAAGCGGATCGGTTTACAACCGCGAAGAGCTTACCGCTATCGGAAAAGTACTGGAGAAACACCCGGACATCTATATTGTTTCCGACGAGATCTATGAGCATATCAATTTCTCCGGAAATTTCTGCAGCGTAGCATCGATACCGGGATTGTTCGACCGTACCATCACTGTAAATGGCGTAGCAAAAGCCTTTGCCATGACTGGATGGAGAATCGGTTACATTGGCGCGCCGGAATTTATTGCGAAGGCGTGTACTAAAATGCAGGGCCAGGTAACCAGCGGAGCCAACAGTATCGCACAGCGCGCCACTATTACCGCGGTAGATGCAGACCCGTCTGTACTTAAAGACATGGTTGCGGCATTCCACAGCAGGAGAGACCTTGTTGTAGGGTTGCTTAAAGAAATACCGGGTATTAAGATAAATGTTCCGGAAGGCGCGTTCTATGTTTTCCCTGATGTCTCGTCATTCTTTGGTAAGACATTAAACGGTATAATGATAAACAATGCCGATGACCTGAGCATGTACCTGCTGGAGCACGCCAACGTAGCAACAGTAACCGGAGATGCGTTTGGCAATCCTGACTGCATCCGCTTCTCTTACGCCACAAGCGAAGACCAACTAACCGAAGCACTAAAAAGAATAAAAGAAGCTTTAGCTTAACCATACTGCCCCCGCCACAAACGGGGGTTTTTTGTTCCAATAAACTAACGACAACATAATGCAGAAAAAAATTTTGCTCCTCGGGTCGGGAGAGCTCGGAAAAGAATTTGTAATTGCCGCCCAGCGGATCGGGCAAAAAGTAATTGCCGTAGATAGTTATGAAGGCGCGCCGGCCATGCAGGTTGCCCACGGATATGAGGTTATCAATATGCTCGACGGTGACGCGCTTGATACCATTGTAGCCAAACACCAACCCGATTTTATAGTGCCAGAAATAGAAGCCATACGCACCGAAAAGTTTTACGATTATGAGAAACAGGGCATAACTGTTGTGCCTTCCGCAAAGGCCGCCAACTTCACCATGAACCGGAAAGCCATCCGTGACCTGGCGGCAAAAGAGCTCGGCCTCCGCACGGCTGACTACCGCTATGCCACCTCAGCCGAAGAATTGCAACAAGCAGTCTCCGAAATAGGCATGCCATGTGTGGTAAAGCCGCTTATGTCTTCCTCCGGGAAAGGGCAAAGCACCATTAAATCGGAAAGCGATATTGAAAAGGCGTGGAACTATGCGGTGGAAGGTTCCCGCGGCGATGTAGTGGAAGTGATCGTGGAGGCGTTTGTACAATTCAATTCGGAAATTACATTGCTCACTGTTACCCAGAATAACGGCAATACCCTTTTCTGCCCGCCCATAGGCCACAGGCAGGAACGCGGCGATTACCAGGAAAGCTGGCAGCCCGCGAATGTTATGGATAAAGACCTTGCCGAAGCGCAGGACATGGCGCGTAAAGTTACCGAAGCGCTTGGCGGGGCAGGCCTGTTTGGCGTGGAGTTTTTCCTGGCAGACGAAGGTGTGTATTTCTCGGAACTTTCACCTAGGCCTCACGATACCGGAATGGTCACCCTTGCCGGTACGCAGAATTTCAATGAATTTGAATTGCACCTGCGAGCGATCCTCAGCTTACCAATTGCAGGGATCACGCTCGAAAAGGCAGGAGCGAGCGCCGTGATACTGGCATCGGAGAACAGCGACAATCCTACATTCTCGGGCATCGAAAAAATAGCAGCATTGCCCAATACCGACTTTAGGATATTCGGCAAGCCCACCTCGCGCCCCTACCGCCGTATGGGTGTAGCTCTCGTAAGCGATACCGTGGACACGCCTGTGGAAAAAGCAGTTGAAAAAGCGAAACAAGCAGCCGGTTTGGTCATTGTTAATAAATAATACCCCGCCGGTTATTTTTTTTCGGCAAAAAGTATACTTTTACAGAAATTTAACAACCTATTACATTATGAAAAAATTAGTTGCGATGTTGGCAATATTGTCAATGGCATTATTCGTATCTTGTGGAAAAGGCAACGGACCTGAAGGTGTTGCAGAAAAATTCCTTGTAAGCTCTACAAAAGGTGAATTCGGTGAAGCTAAGAAATATTGCGACGAAACTACAGGCGCAATGATGGGCATGGCTGAAGGTATGATGACACCTGAGCAAAAAGAAGAAGCAAAGAAAAAAGAAGTAAAAGTTGAGATCATTTCTTCTGAAGAAAAAGACGACACTGCAAAAGTAAAATACAAGCTTATGGCAGAAGGTGAAGAGCCAATCGAAAAAGATCTTGACCTTAAAAAAATCGATGGTGAGTGGAAAGTTACCATGAACAAAGAGGGCCAGAAATAATAACCTCTTTGCGCCGGTAACGGTGGCATTTACTGATTATGAAAAAGCATCGCCGCATAAAATTTATAATTTTTAGCATAGCGATGCTTTTTTGTTTACTCTTTTTAGCCTACAAAGCCTTCTTTTACTTTGACCATAAATCGGAAGAAAAAGAGATTGCAGAGAACATCCACATTACGCGACTTACGCCCGATGAAATAGCTGTTATCGAGGAAGGCGACTTTATCCTTCGCAGGGGATTTGGCTTTTTTAGCGATTACATTTCAAAAAACCTCAACGATAGCCTTATCGATGTTACTCACGCCGGCATTATTGTGCGCCGTGACGGCATATTGCATGTTATCCATTCCCTATCCTCGGATGTAACAAATATAGATGGCCTGCAAATACAGACGCTTGACGAGTTCCTGAAGTATTCCGCGCCGGGAAAGATCATTATTACCCGCTCTAAGAACTGCCCGCCTGAAACACGGCACAAGATCGCAATGCTTGCCGAATCGTACCTTGAAAAAAAGGTTCCTTTTGACCATAATGGAAATTTTGACGACTGTAACGAGCTTTTCTGCACGGAACTGATATGGCAGATACTGGAAAAAGACCTGCATTGTGTTATGCTTCCTACTGAGGCAAAAGCACGGAAGGATTTTTTCTACTCCATGACACCAATGTATAATACTGATTATTTTGACATTAAAATAAACCAGTACGTTCCGGCAAAATAAAAATCCTCCCAACCAAAGAGGCGGAAGGATTTCTATTACTTTTCTACGAAGTGAACTATTACTTTTTCTTTCCTATAATAAGGTTATCAAAAGTAGACGCATCGATCACTTCCTCATTATCCTCATCAAAAGAAATACTAATACTGTCACCTACCACCGTTACAGGCAGTTCATTAGACAATTGCGATGAACCTATAAATATCTTAGGGTAACTGTCAACTGTAAAGTAATAAAAGCTGTTGCCGTTCTTGATATCCGATTGTATACGTTTTACAACACCTTTGATATTTTTCCTCGTATCTGCTGCATCGGGGTTTATCCTGTTGCCCGCCATATTATATACGTTCTTGAACGACATAAGCGTTTCGCGCATCGTGTTGCCAACGCCTACTATCGTATAGTCTCCTATAGCTACCATAGCGTACATTTTAACCAATCCCCCGCCGTCTTTCAATGTCATTACATAAGTAGGGATGCCATTGATATTATACGGTACGGGCAAAGACGCACGGTATCCTTTTTCCTGCACCTTGCCTTCTGCGGAGCTTTGCGCGGCATATTCGGTTGCACCACTTTGGTTGTACATTGTTGCTTCTTTGGTTCGTGTATCTACTAACACAAAACCTACCGCCGACTCTTCCTTACCTACCGAGGATACACCGGTATACCAGTACGACCTTCCATCATCACCATACACCAGCGTAAGGTCTTCGGTAATCATCAGCTTGTTTTCGTTAGAGAAGTTCCAGTAGCCCTGTACATATTCACCCCAGTCGGAAAGCTGCTCAATTACAAATGATATTGGCTGGATCCGCTCTACCCACTTCGGGGCGTCGGCAACGGAATATTCCTTAATATCCCCTGTTTGCGCATCAAGAAGCACCACACCGGTCGCGTCGTTTCCGCCAAAGCCTATCTTCTTATCGTATTTGGTCGCTACCCAGTATGGCTTTCCGCTGTCATCGATCTCAAAACTGAAATCCGTCAACCCGGTTGTCGCATAGCCACTAAAATACAGCTTCCGTTTCATATGACTCCCGAAGTAAGCCTCCGGCTGGTATTTTATTTTCAGGTCTTTCCCATTCAGTGTCTGCACGAGTTTTACATCGCGTTCGTTGGTTGCCGAAACCATTACATAGCCTTCTGTACCCTCGGGGTTGTTGAGCCATTTAAAGAAGCCTGAATGCAGCAACGGCGCTACCCAGTACAGGTCGTCCCCTACTTTTTGAATGAAGAATTCTCCAAGTTCCGACTTGCTTCCCAGTGCCGGGTCGGATCCCAATATCTTTTCACCCAAAAGGTGCGCCAGCTCTTCATCAACTACCCTTACTTTATTGATAGATATAGGGGCGATGTGGTTGGCTATCTCCTTCCCGTTATGCACTTTGCCTATCAGGTTGCGGTAATCATCCGTATAAAACATTGTGGCGCTTGATACCAGCGGAACAATAGTGAGGTAACAGAACAAAAGTATCCCGATTCCCAAAAGCGCTTTTTGCAGTTTGCCAAAAGTAAAGACCGCTTTCTGTCCCGACATTCCGAGGCCTGTAGTGAAAAGTGCGAGAATGATAAGGAAAAGGAGTATTAGGGCAAAACCAATAAAGCCATAGCTTATAACCGGCATTGCAAGGTAAAAAATAAAGAAGCCGAGCAGAAGGATGGGTACCAGTAATCGAAGTTTTTTCATTGTTTAGGTTTTAGCTATTAGTAGGAATATTGCCGGGAAAGTTACAGGATACCTGCGAAAAGTTGGCGCTGCTGAAAAAAACAGTATTTTTGCTGCAACGAACTAACAGAAACAAAAGATATGAAAGCATACATATTCCCGGGCCAGGGCGCCCAGTTTACCGGAATGGGCAAAGACCTGTACGATACTTCGGCTGAAGCAAAAGATCTTTTTGAGAAAGCCAATGAAATACTGGGATTCCGCATTACCGACATAATGTTTGAAGGTACCGCCGACCAACTGAAAGAAACGAAAGTGACACAGCCCGCGGTATTCCTGCACTCGGTAATAAAAGCGAAAACCCTTGGCGCTGATTTTAAGCCAGAAATGGTTGCCGGACATTCCCTCGGTGAATTCTCAGCCCTTGTAGCAGCCGGCGCGATAACTTTTGAAGATGGCCTTAAGCTGGTTGCACAACGTGCCCTTGCTATGCAGAAAGCCTGTGAGATAACGCCGTCTACAATGGCAGCAGTACTGGGCCTTGAAGACAATGTAGTGGAAGAAGTTTGTGAAAATGTTGAAGGTATCGTGGTTCCTGCCAACTATAACTGCCCGGGGCAGCTGGTAATTTCAGGAGAGACTACAGCGGTAGAAAGAGCCTGTGAAGCGATGAAGGCAGCAGGTGCTAAAAGGGCACTGATACTGCCTGTAGGTGGCGCATTCCACTCCCCGATGATGGAGCCCGCACGCGAAGAGCTGGCGGCAGCTATACAAAAAACAGCTTTTACAAAACCGGTTTGCCCGGTGTACCAGAATGTTCCTGCGGCTGCGGTAACCGATCCGGAAGAAATAAAAGCCAACCTTATCATACAGCTTACCGCTCCTGTAAAATGGACACAAAGCGTACAGAACATGATTGCTGACGGCGCCACGCTATTCACTGAAGTGGGTCCCGGAAACGTACTCCAGGGCCTTGTGAAGAAGATCAATAAAGACGCGGAGACTGCAGGAGCGTAATAGCCCTTCCCCCAAGCAGAGAGCCAAATGATAAGAAATCCCCATATTTATCAGAATATGGGGATTTTCTATTAAATACATATGTCGCAAGCAACCTTATGAGGATTTTTTTATCTTGTATGAAACCAACCACCATGAAAACAGTACTCTTATTGCTGCTTGCAATGAGCTTCACCTCCTGCGCGACTTTATTTTCAGAGAAGGAATATAACGTAAGGGTCATTTCTTATGAGAAGAACAGGAAGGCAGAGATCAATGACAGCATCTACACCCTCCCCGCCGATGTTATGGTGAAGCGTTCTAAAGAAGACCTGAAAGTAACCCTGATAGGCGACACGCTTCGTAAAGATTTTACGGTAAAGGCTTCATTAAGGCCTGCATTCATTTACGGCAACCTGGCATTCTTAATTGGCGCGCCTGTAGCTTATGGGGTCGACCTGAACAATCATAAGCGTTTTTATTACGGCAAAAGGATCATCCTGAATGCTTCCGACAGTATTACCGTTATTGAACATGGTTCCAGGAAACGATGGAAGAATTATTTCAATAAACAGTATACCGTACCGAAAGGACAATGGGCTTTTACGGTATCCATTCCTTACGTGAATAATTTTTACCAACAGCCAAAAAACGAGATGTCTAAAAACAATTCAGGATTTTTCGGACTTTCTCTTGGGCTTGAATATTACTATAAGAACAATCGCTTTACAAAATTATCCGTTGCTTCGCCGATTGATTTTGACCTGCCGATAATTGCCCCCCTCGATAAATTTGATGCTTACGAAACGACACGTGCTACTGCTTTTACCATTACAAATAACCACAAATTCAACCGGCTGGAATTTGGCTACGGGCTCAGCTACGCCATCCACACCTGGAGGGTTGTAAACAGCGACTGGGAATTCCCATCGAATGAAGAAAGGCCCCGAACAAAGAACAGCCAGTCTTTCGGGCTTACTGCCAATGCATATTACCAGCTACTCGACAATCTTTCTCTTGGGGTCGTATATACACCAACCTTATACAACGTTTTTCCGGAAAGCAGGTTTGCCTACCAGCACATTATCAGTTTTGATGTTTTGTACAGGCTGCCATTTAAATTCTAGCCTAAACTAAAAGAGGCTGTCGCAAAAGTGTAATTCTGAACGAAATGAAATACAGTGAAGAATCTCAAATGTCTGACTATTAAGAGATTATTCCTTCGTCAGAATGACACGATTCTTTAGTTATCCCTTTTGAGACAGCCCGTTTATTTATAATTGAATTTGATTATAAACTATTTACCTCTTACTTTCTGTTCCCATTTCCATGCGGAAGCAAGGGCCTCTTCGAGGGTAAGTTCTGCTTTCCAGCCCAAGACAGTGTTGGCTTTTGCAGTATCAGCGTATGCTTCTGTTACATCGCCCGGCCTTTTTGGTACGATCTTATAGTTTAGCTTTTGGCCTGACGCTTTCTCAAACGCAGCGATCACTTCCAATACGCTGCTGCCTTTACCGGTACCAAGATTGAAAGTTTCTACTTTATCAATATTCTTTTTATCCACAAGGCGCTTTAACGCGGTAACGTGTGCTTTGGCCACATCTACTACGTGTATGTAATCGCGCACGCACGTGCCGTCTGTTGTTGGGTAATCATCTCCAAAAACAGACAACTGCTCCCTTATGCCCATGGCCGTTTGCGTAATGAATGGCACCAGGTTTTGTGGCACACCAAGCGGAAGTTCACCGATTATGGCCGAATCATGCGCCCCAATCGGGTTGAAATAACGCAGCAGTATAGCACTTATTCCACTCACTTTTGCCACATCAATAATAACCTCCTCGCCTATCTGCTTGGTATTGCCATACGGCGACATAGCAGGCTGTATAGGTGAGTCTTCAGATATTGGCATCTTTTCCGCTTGGCCGTAAACCGTACAGGAAGAGCTGAAAATAAATTGCGCCTCCTCTTTCTTTTGTAACTCCTGCAACAGATATACCAACGCCCCTACATTATTTTCATAGTATAATAACGGGTTCTCTACACTTTCGCCTACAGCTTTTGAGGCTGCGAAGTGTATAACCCCCGATACGTCCTGGTGTTTTTTGAAGAATTGCTGTACAGCGGCTTTATCACGAAGGTCGATCTTTTCAAATTCCGGCTTCTTACCGGTGATAGCCGCAATACCATCCAAAACATTTTCAGATGCATTGGAAAGGTCGTCTATAACTACTACATCAAAGCCTTCGTTCTGAAGTTCAACTACAGTATGCGAGCCAATAAAACCCAAACCGCCTGTTACGAGTATTTTCATTATTTATTTTGTATTGTGGCAGCAGCCTGCCTGAAAAGAAATTTATTGAATAACAACTGGATCACGAAAACCAAAGGCGTTCCGATTATCCAAAGAAATAGTACTAAACCGATATAAACATTGCCACATTTTATATCACCCTCATCATAAAAATTATCGTAATAAAAATTTATGACCATGAAAGGATAAGCCAATATAAGCAAAACAAACAAATAGGCGGCACCTCTAAAAACAGATTGCTGGTTTATAGACAGGAAAAATTTAGCCAACAGGTTGGTCAGGATTTGAAATGCTAAAAAAACTGCCAGCTCTGTCATTTTACTATTTTAAAAACTCAAGTACGCTGTTCGTTATGAATTGTATCTGCTCATCGTCAAGTTCGGTATGCATAGGCAGTGAAAGTACTTCTTTTACCAGCTGGTTGGTTACAGGGAAATCGGCTTCGTTGTAGCGCTCATCGGCATATGCCTTTTGCTTGTGCAGGGCTATCGGGTAGTAGATGGCGCACGGAATGCCTTTGTCCAGCAGATGCTGCATCAGGGCATCGCGGTCGGCATCAACAATCCTCAATGTGTATTGGTGGAACACGTGGCTGTCCCTGTCGCCTGTAACAATTGGTGTAATGATGTTAGCGTGGTTCGCAAAAGCAGCGCTGTATTTTTCGGCAGTAGTTTGCCTTGCATCGTTGTAGCTGTCGAGCAACGGCAATTTTGCATTTAGCACTGCCGCCTGTATGCTGTCAAGCCTTGAGTTAACGCCCACCACATCATGATGGTAGCGCACATACATTCCGTGGTTTACGATACCGCGAAGCGTGTGGGCAAGGGCATCATCGTTTGTAAATATGGCACCACCGTCACCATAGCATCCTAAATTTTTAGAAGGGAAGAACGAAGTTGAAGCCACATGGCCAATTACGCCTGCTTTCTTTTTAGAACCGTTGGCATATTTATAGTTGGCGCCAATTGCCTGCGCGTTGTCTTCTATTACAAAAAGGTTGTGTTCTGCCGCGAGTTCCATAATAGCTTCCATATTGGCAGCCTGCCCAAAAAGGTGTACCGGCACAATGGCTTTTGTTTTCGGCGTTATTGCTTTTTTTATCGCTTCGATAGAAATATTGAAAGTATCCGCTTCAACATCTACCAAAACAGGTGTAAGCTGCAGCAGGGCAATAACTTCTACCGTTGCGGCAAAAGTAAAGTCGGCGGTAATTACCTCATCGCCGGGTTTCAGGTCAAGGCCCATCATGGCTATCTGGAGCGCGTCGGTACCGTTTGCACAAGGTATAACGTGCTTTGCGCCAAGGTATTCTTCAAGGTTTTTCTGGAAGCTGTGCACCTGCGGGCCGTTGATGTAAGCAGTAGTATCAAGTACTTCCTGGATAGAAGCATTCACGGTATCTTTTATACGGTCGTACTGGCTTTTCAGGTCGACCATTTGTATTTTTTTCATTCTGGCTGAAGTATTAAATCACGCAAAACTACTAATTAAATGACTGCCTGCCAATGAAAATATGTAATTTAGCGCATCAATATTTGCCGTATGCTTTTCCTATACAACCTGCTTACCATAATTGCCTCTGGCATCGTAAAAATAGTGGCGCTTTTCAGCCCGAAAATGAAGCTGTTCGTGCAGGGCAGGAAAACGGTTTTTGATACGCTTTCGCAACAAATTGCCCCGGGCGATACGACCATGTGGTTTCACGCCGCATCGTTGGGTGAGTACGAACAGGGGCTCCCCATAATGGAAGAAGTACACCGGCTATACCCCAACCATAAAATCGTACTGACATTCTTCTCGCCTTCCGGTTATGAGATACGGAAGAATACCGCCGCCGCGGATGTTGTGGTTTATCTTCCGCTTGATACTATTGCGAATTCCAAACGATTTGTAAAACTCGTCCATCCCGATATGGCCTTCTTCATTAAATATGAGTTTTGGCCGAATTACCTGAACGAACTTAAAAAACACAATACCCCAACGTATTTGATATCCGGGCTTTTTCGGGAAAACCAGGCCTTTTTTAAATGGTATGGCGGCTTCTACAGAAATGCTTTTAAAACCTTCAGCCATTTCTTTGTGCAGTATGAAAGTTCTAAGAAACTATTGCAGGGCATCGGGTTCAATAATGTGACTGTAAGCGGCGATACCCGCTACGACCGTGTGAGCAGGATACTGGAACGCGACAACAGCCTGCCCTTTGTTGAAGCGTTCATCAACGGCAAAACTACAGTAGTTTTCGGCAGCTCCTGGCCGAAAGATGAAAACCTTGCCTTCGATTTCATCAATGCTTCGGTTGATACCAAATTCATCATCGCCCCGCATACCTTCGGCGAAAGCCATATGAAGGAACTGCGTGACAGTATCAGAAAACCCTTGGTATTCTTTTCCGGAAAGGAAGGCAAAAATCTTGCGGAATATGATGTATTTATTATAGATACTATTGGAATACTGGGCAAAATATACAGCTATGCCGATGTCGCCTATATAGGCGGCGGTTTTGGCACTTCGGGACTGCATAATATTCTGGAGCCTGCTGCTTTTGGCGTACCGATAATCATAGGCCCGATACACCGGAAATTCCCCGAAGCGGTGGCGCTGGCACAAATGGGTGGCTGCGTAGTGGTAAACAACAAACAGGAAATGGAAGACACACTCTCAACACTTATCTTTAATGAAGACGTGCGTTGGGAAAAAGGCCATATCGCCGGAACGTTTGTGAGCATGAACCGGGGCGCGGTAGGCATTATAATCAATTATATAAAAAATGAGCACAGCAGCCTTTAAGCCCTTCGAAATGCAGGATGCCGACACCGTTGTGGGCATGATGCGCGATTTTTATGCCATTGATAATTATCCAATGGACGTGGCCGTTTCCAAAGGGCTGTACCTCGAATTCATCGAAAATGACAGCCTGGGCAAAGGTTGGACTATATCGGTGGACGGAGAAATTGCGGGCTACGCCATACTCACATTTGTTTTTTCTTTTGAATACAAAGGCAGGATCGCTTTCCTCGACGAATTGTACCTTTCTCCCGCTACCCGCGGTAAAGGCATCGGCAAGCAGGCCGTCTCCTTTTTGACGGAACAGGCAAAGCTTCATTCCGTAAAGATCATTTACCTGGAAGTGGAAGGGCACAATACGCTGGCGCAGAAACTATACCTTTCTGCAGGGTATGAGCTGCACAACAGGGGTTTGATGAAGTTGATTGTATAACACTCTCACCCTCCCATATTGCTATCAGGAGGGGGTGAGAAAGTAAGATCAGTAATTACTTATTTCGGCTGCATACCTGTAGTGATCGCGATGCGGTTCCAGCCGTTGATAACTATAATCGCCATAATTACTTCGGCAACATATTTTTCGCCAAGTACAGCTACCGCACTTTCATACACTTCATCCGATACATGGCCCGAAATAAGCGTTACCTGCTCGGTAAGCGCCAGTATGGCCTGCTCTTCGTTGGTAAAGAAAGGAGTATCCCTCCACGCGCTTACGGTGTAGATGCGCTGTTCGGTTTCGCCATATTTAAGGGCATCTTTTGTATGCATATCCAGACAGAAAGCACAGCCGTTTATTTGTGAGGCGCGTATCTTGATAAGCTCTTTGTGGGTATTGGTAAGGCCGGTTGCTGCCATGTATTTTTCAAAAGACATCATAGCTTTGTACCCTTCCGGTTCTACCGCGAATAAATTCATTCTTGTTTTCATGAGTATTACGTTTTACTGTTAGACAAGACAAAATTCCGCCAACAGCACCTCAAAAAACTTAAAGTAGTTTAAGAAATAAAGTTATTCCTTTTTTGCCCTTAGCATACTCAGGAATTCGGGTGTAATGCCCAGGAAAGAAGCCAGCATATACTGCGGTATCCGCTGCACAAATTCAGGATATTTCTTCGCCATCATGCGGTATTGCTCTTCGCCTGTGAGATTGAAGATATAATGGATACGCGTCAGCTGTGCCGCATACGCTTTTTCTGCCACCAGGCGGAAATACCTCTCCAGTTGGGGAAGCTTATCGTAGAGCCCCTCCTGCGCTTTACGGCTTATAGCCACAACTTCCGCGGGTTCTGTAGCCTGTATATAAAAGCCCGAGGGCAGCCCGCTCTTAAAGCTGTTGTATTCGGTTATCCACCAGTTTTCGATACCAAACTGTATCACCTGCTCCACCCCTTTATTGGTAATAAGGTACATCCGGAAACAGCCTTTAATGATAAAGTAATTGTGGTTACACACCTCTCCCGCTCGCAGCAGGTGCTCTTTTTTCTTTACAGGCTGCACTGTAATCGCAGCTGCCAGCACTTCCACATCTTCCGGGGAAAGGCTGATGTGCTTTTTCATGTGGGCTGTTAGCGCTGAAAACATAGGCATTTTATTACAGATGTGAAGGTAGCGCTTTTTACCCACAAAAAAACCCGCCTTTACAGACGGGTTCCCAAACTAAAATTACACTATGTTGGACACTATAACACAAAGTAGGCATTCTTGAGCGGCTGTATGTTGTGTACAGACGATTCTAATGGAGTGGTTTCAAACTCATCACGGTATTCGTATACCATTTGCATGAGGTTGTTCTCGATATTGGCCGATATCGTGATCATCGGCGTATCCGTAGGCCTGTTATCGAAAGGGTCCTGCAGGTGTATCGCCATTTTCTCGATAAGAAAACACGCGGCACCTATTGTCGCAACGATCGGGATCTGCATCCAGCCCAGGTAATCGGTAAGCCCGAAAGGCAGCAGCAGGATAAACAGGCACAGCGTAAACCTGATATACAGGCTGTAGGTGGTAGGAAAGATTGTATTCTTGATACGCTCGCACTTACCCATAGCGTCGCACAGCCTTGTAAGGGTATTGTCTATCTCTACCTGTTGGTAGGTATTCATCTTTCCGCCTTCCTTCGCCCTTTTGAGTTCCTTGGCATGAAGCATCAGGATTGCATTGGGCACATGCTTATGCTTCTTTACAAAAGCCAGCTCTTCGTCATCCAGCAGCCCTGCGATCGGCTTTATCGGGTCTTTTCCGCGAAGCGACTGCGCCAGTGCATAACACCACGCCGACTGCCTTTTAGCAAAACGCTCTTTAAAATCGTTGGCCTCAACAGAGAAATCCGGATCCTTGTAAAAAGCGATGATCTGCCGTATCAGCGTACGGGAGTCGTTTACGATTGAACCCCAAACGATGCGGGCTTCCCACCACCTGTCATACGCCTGGTTCGATTTAAACGCCAGCAGCAAGGATATGATAGTACCTATAATCGTTGGTACCGCAATAGGTATATTGATGGAAATTGCGTGGTAAAAATGATGTATGACCTCAAAGATCACGGTGTAGGTGATTACAAGGGCAAGTTCTACCCTTATTTTGCCCAACACATATTTCATTGGTATTCTTTTCTTTAACAGCATAATCGTTTCATTTAGAATTCAACTACAGCTTTACAGCTTCTTCATGTATCGAGAGTACCGGCAGCCCGAATGTTTCGCTTTTCGGGATTTTACCCAATTTTGTTTTAGGCTTGCGGGTTTCCACCAGCAGGTCGATATTGTTCCTGCTTATCGTTTCGATCAGGAAAGGCATTTCTTCCGGATTTTGTTCATTGGCAATTGTAGCCTGGCTTACGATCTTGAAACCGAACTGCGTGTTTACCAATTGCTGCAGTTCTCGTATATCCATCTGTGTATCATTCCGCTCTATATATAATGCTTTGGTAAATTCGCGGCAGTCGGTAGTGTTTTCAAGGTGCAGGATTGGTTTTTTGCATGTACCCATCAGCTTGCACAGTTCCATGTGGATTCTTTTTCTTTCTGCCTTATAAGACGGCGAAAGGATAATAATATCGGTTACCAGGTAATCAAGGAGGTTTCTTAGTATAGCGGCTGATATTCCATATTGATAATGAATATCGAGCGTACAGTTGCCGGAGGCATTTACTTTATCGCGGCATTCTTCGAGCACTTCACATTGCGCGGAAGTAAGCGGTTTCCTTCCCCTTCTCAGGAATTCGGCTCCAGAGCAGGCGTCCGGCGCTTCCGTAAGCATCAGCAGTACAATACCGCAGTTTTTGCCCTTTGCATGCTGTATTGCCATATCTACAGCAAACAACGTATCATTTTCCAGCACAGTTGGTATAAGGATGCTTTTCATACTATTATCATTTAAGATTATATATGCAAAGCAACCACTCCCACATTAGAAGAGGTTTAGATTAAAATTAAAATATCCTAAGATTTTAAATTAGACTTTTTAATGTCATCCCTGTTGAATACTATTGTTACAACAGTACCCTTATCGGGTTCCGACTGGATAATAAGTTCGCCATTATGCATCCGGATGATCTTCATGGCCAATGGCAGCCCTAGGCCATAGCCCGTGTAGCGTGATGCTTTTTTACCCCTGAAAAAAGGCTCGTACAGATACGGAATATCCTCGGGAGGGATGCCGATACCTATATCGGTAATAACAACTTTAATATCCCGTACTCCTACCGCAAGCGAAACGAACACCTCGTTGTTGTCGGAATATTTTACCCCATTGGCAATAATGTTTCCTATTGCCAGCTCCAGCAGCGGCTTGTTGCACGGGATTATCAGTAAGGATTCGTCTTCCGGCAGCTCGCCCATTATAATACTGATACGGTTACCGGGGTACAGCCTGTCGAGGTCGCACTTTACATCCATAAGCAGTTCGTCTATACGCGTTACATCCTGCACCTGTTTTTTACCATCGTATCCGGTCTGTGTCAGCTTCAGGAGGCTTTCGGTAAGGCTCGACAGCCGTGCTGCCTGCCTGCCGATGCTTTCAAGCGAAGCACTGTACTCTTCCACGGTACGCTGCTTTAATAGTGCTATCTCCGTTTCTGCCATAATGGTAGTAATAGGCGTCTTGAGTTCGTGTGAGGCATTATTGATAAAGTTGGCCTGAATCTCGAATGACGTTTCCAGCCTGTCGAGCATATCATTGAAAGTGCGCGTAAGATCGGCAATCTCATCAGAATCCTCAGTACCGTCAAGCGGGAGGCGGTTGTGCAGGTTAGAAGCGCTGATGCGGTTTACTTCTTTGGTAATACGCGATACCGGATTAATAACCCGGCGGGCAAGGAACCTTCCGAGAAAGAAAGCAAGTATAACGAACGCCAGCCCGCCAAAGATCATGATACGGGTCAGGTAGAGGCTTGTGGTATTGCCGCGCCTGTCGCGCGCCGTAACAATTACCATATACTGGTTGCGGCCTTCGTTAAAAATCTGGGCATAGTAATACTGGTGCCCTTCCTGCTCCCATCCGGAGCCGTTCTTCATAACGTTGTTATAGAAATCGGGGGAAAGATGCAGGTCGGTATTATATTCAAAGGAATTTGTACCGTTTACCCGCAGCACATAATCCTTTTCATTAATCATCTCTTCCAGGCCGTTCGCTTTGAATTCCCTGAAATATTCTGCTTTTTGCGGGTCGTGCTGGTAGTGGATGGATGCCACGATCTTGGCACGGTCCTGTAGCCTCTTCAGGAAATAATAACTGTTGTTCTGCTGAAACAGGAAAAACATTATGATACATAACAGCAAAGTACTGAAAACCGAAAGCGCCACATAGGTAATGGTTATTTTCTTCCGTATCTGCATATTATGGCTTTATTACATAGCCCAGTCCTTTAATGGTATGGATGAGCTTATTCTCATAGGGCTTGTCTATTTTTTTACGAAGGTAGTTGATGTAGACATCGACAACATTTGTATTCATATCAAAATTGATGTTCCACACGTTGTCCAATATCTTTTCGCGGGAAAGGATAATACCCGAATTTTTGGCTAAGTAATACAGCAGCAGGAACTCTTTGGCCGTTAGTTGTATCGCGTCGCCGGAGCGGGACACTTTTTTAGAGTTCACATCGATCACCAGGTCATCCACCACTATAGATTCCGGTTGGCGGTGTCCCTGCCCTGCCCTCCTGGCCAGCGCGTTGATACGCGCCTCGAGTTCGGTGAACTTAAACGGTTTGGGCATGTAGTCGTCTGCGCCGGAGTTAAGCCCCGCCACTATGTTCTCACTGCTATCCAGCGCTGTAAGCATCAGGATAGGTACAAAATTACCTGCAGCCCGAAGGCGGCGGCATATTTCGATACCGTTTACATCCGGCAGCATAACGTCGAGCACCACAACATCAAAGCTGTTTTCCTCCAGCATTTGCAATGCGGTGGCACCATCGAGCGCCGCGCTCACATCGTGGTTCCGTTCCGAGAGTCCTTTACGGATAACGGACAACAGATTGGGTTCGTCTTCTACTATAAGCAATTTCATACTTTGGGAACAAGGCTAAAGGCAAAAATAGGAATTCCATTGTTAACGATTTCGCAAAAAATCCGGCCACAGCCAATTTTACGAAATTACAAAAAAGTAATAATTATAATTACAGATTACAAAAATCAGCGATCAATTCTGCCGATATAAAACAAATTGTTATGAAGAATGCATCATATCCGATTAACAAATAAAGCTATAAACTAAAAAAGCAGCCCGAAAGCTGCCGTTTTTACCCCTAATTATTTGTAATTATTTTGCTTTAAGTGTTTTTGCGGCTTCCAGCATTAGCTTCACATCATCCGCGCTATAGTCTGTAAACTGGTCCGGCGACTGGTCAAACGGTACACCTTCTGTTACCATCATACAGTATTCCTCGTTTTTATTAACGGCAAATACAAATGACAGTGCCCCGTCTTTATTTGCTTTCAGGTAATACGTTGGCTGGTCTTCCACCAATTTATCAAAGCTTGGGTTCATTTCCGCGTCTGCCTGAAGTTCTTTCATGGCACCAACGGCGGTTTCTGCCGATCCGGACATTTCTTTTATAGAAAGCTTAAACCTTTTGCCGCCATATACATATACCTCACCTTCAATCTCCCCTTTAGTCACTTTAGCATCCTTTGGCGCATTTATGGTCATAGGGAAACCTGCTGGACTCAGGTCGAGGTCGGTAAACTCAGCAAATACCAACGCTTTTTCTTCCGGCGCTGCAGCTTCTGTTGTTGGGGCCTCACCGTCTTTTGCCTCAGCAGCTTTGTCTCCTTTACAGCTGTATGTTGTAAACGCAAGGGCCGCAAGGGCACTCAATAAGAATACTTTTTTGTTTTTCATGATTTAATAATTTTTATGATTGAGTTATTGGTTAATGTCAAACACAGGTCAAAAGTAGCATTAACTTATAGAAGATTTTTCACGTATGAATGTTCGCCGCCAGTAAAAAAATATTCGTTGCGATCCAATGTATATTCGTTTTAACACCTGCGTCGGGAATAGTTATCGGTAATAATTATTTAACTTGCATCCCCAAACGAAACAAACTATGAAACTATTACGCTTATTACTCCTTTTGCTTGTATTCCCGGCCTTTGCACAGCAGGGCGGCATGTGGATACCGTCACTTTTGAAGGGGATGAATGAAAAAGAAATGAAAAGCCTTGGCATGAAAATGTCTGCCGACGACATTTATGCCGTCAACCATTCCAGCATGAAAGATGCTGTACCGCACTTCAACGGCGGGTGTACATCGGAAGTGATATCCCCGAAAGGGCTGCTGCTTACCAACCACCACTGCGGCTTCGGCGAGATACAGGCACACTCTACTTTAGACCACGACTACCTTACCAACGGCTTCTGGGCCATGAGCCTTTCCGAAGAGTTGCCCAACCCCGATATGGCTGCTACTTTTATAGTACGCATAGAAGATGTAACCAACAAAGTACTGGAAGGCACACAGGCTATGGCTTCGGAAAAAGAGAGGCAGAAGAAGATACAGGAAAACATTGCCTCACTAACCAAATCGCTGCCAAAAGAATCATGGCAGGAAAACAGCATCCGTACCTTCTACGAAGGCAACCAGTATATGCTTTTTGTTACCGAAACATTCAAAGACGTACGCCTTGTGGGTGCACCACCTTCTTCCATCGGTAAATTTGGGTCGGATACGGACAACTGGGTATGGCCAAGGCACACTGGTGACTTTTCGCTGTTTCGCATCTATGCAGGCAAAGACAATAAACCTGCCGAATATTCTAAAGACAATGTGCCCTATACCCCGAAGCACTTCTTCCCTGTATCTATAGGAGGTGTGCAGGAGAATGATTTCACTATGGTCTTCGGATACCCGGGCCGCACCACAGAGTACCTGCCTGCCGTTGCCGTGGAGCAGATCGTGAATGTACTGAACCCTGCCAAAATTGAAGTGAGGGACGCCGCCCTGAAAGTGGCAGACGGCTTTATGCGTAAAGACCAGGCAATAAAGATACAGTATGCCGCCAAGTATGCCAGCATTGCCAACTACTGGAAGAAATGGATTGGCGAAACGCAGGGACTTAAAAAGAGTAATGCCGTAGCGATAAAGAAAGCTTTCGAGAAAGACTTTATGGCAAGGGTAGCCAAAGCAGGAAAACAGACAGACTACGGTAACCTGTTTACCGAATTTGAAAAAAACTACAAAGAAATTGAACCGTATGCATTAGCGCGCGACTATTTTACCGAAGTGGCGCTTCGCAACACAGAGCTTTTAACTACAGGCTACAGGCTGTATCAGCTGGAGCAGGCCTATAATACCCGTGGCGAACAGTCGTTCAACGACAGGAAGGCCAATACTATTGCGGCGCTTGAAGGCGTGTTTAAAGACTTCAGCAAGGTAGTAGATGAAAAGGTATTCGAGCAGCTCATTGCGCTCTACGCTACCAAGACCCCTAAGCAATTCCTCCCTCAGGAAGTTATCGGCGCCGATTACAAAGCCATGACAGCTTCTGTATACAGCACATCGAAGCTTACTTCTTATGAAGGCGTAAAACAATTGCTCGAAGGCGATGCAAAAACCGTTATTGCAAAGCTTAACCAGGACAAGGGCTACCAGCTTATAAAAGCCATGGCTGACGCGTATGGAACCAAAGCAGCGCCAAAGTATGAAGAGATTAACCTTAAGATAGCCGCATTACAGCGCACCTACATGAAAGGCATATTGGAACTGAGCCCTAAAGATGCCCGCATTTTCCCGGATGCCAACAGTACATTAAGGGTTACCTACGGAAAAGTAGACGGCTATGCGCCGAAAGACGCTACTTATTATGAACCTGTAACATACCTTGAAGGCGTTATGGAGAAATATATTCCCGGCGATTATGAATTTGATGTACCTGCGAAGCTTATCGACCTGTACAACAAAAAGGATTACGGACCCTATGGTGAGAACGGTAAAATGCCGGTTAATTTCATAGGTACCAACCATACTACGGGAGGCAATTCCGGCAGCCCGGCCATAGATGCAAAAGGCAACCTGATCGGACTCAATTTCGACCGTGTATGGGAAGGCACCATGAGCGATATCCATTACGATCCGTCAATTTGCAGAAACATTATGGTAGACATGCGTTTCGTGTTGTTTATCATCGATAAATATGCCGGCGCGAAGCACCTGATAGAAGAGATGAAGATCGTAAATCCGAAGGGGAAAAAGAAGTAAGAAACGCAGTTAAAGAAGGCAGTTTTTTAATCAAATAAGCGAAATAAGTTTTGCAAAAAACATAAACTGCAAAAAAGGGAGATTTAAAAGCGCAATCGATGTATATAACACGCTGAATTTCAAAGAAAATAACGCTGAAAAAAATTTATCGATAAATATTTTGAGATATCAAAAAATTCATATCTTTGCTCCGAATTAATAATTAACCTTTATAATTTAGTAAGATGAAAAAAGTTGTTTTAAGCCTAGCTCTAGTTGCTATGATGAGTGTTTCTTTCGTATCATGTAAAGAAACTGAAAAAGAAACTACAGAGACTACAGAAACTACTACTACTGAAACTGAGACTACTGAGACTCCAGCTGAAACTCCAGCTGACACTGCTGTAGCTCCTGCTGCTGCTGACACTACTGCTGCTACTCCAGCTGCACCTGCTGCTCACTAAGAATCAGACCAGTAAAAGTATCAAAGAGCCTTTCGCATTGCGAAGGGCTTTTTTGCTTTATATAATTTCTTACTCAATCGTCTTATAACGTCTTTCAACGTGTGGAATTCCACACTATTATTGTAGAATAATCAGTTTTTACACAACTCTTTCTTTTTCAGCAAATACTTAAAAACCCAATAAAAACTGGAGATTCGTCGCAAAACACCTCCCAAAATTGTATTGGCACGGTTATTTCATCTGTATAATCGAGCAACCATTTAATATGAAGAAGATATTTGTAGCAGCCGCATTTGTACTAACCCTAACTTTAAATGCGGCACCTGCAGGTATAAATTCAAAAGTAAAAAGTACCTGTTACACCAAGATTGAAGTTTTACAGGTTCCCTTAGAAATTCTCAGGGAAGCCAGCACGAAGTACAGCGGATTTTTGCTCACATTGGCCTACAGGTCTGAAGAAGGAACCTTTAAACTGGTACTGGCAAAAGACAGGAAACACATTATTGCGTATTACAGCAGTACAGCGCATTTTATAAAAGACGAAATGAAAAAGTAAAAATATAGTAAGGTGATTTGAAGAATTTATTCTTCGATGAAAGGAGACGATCACGTCTCCTTTTGTTTTTATTAACATATTAAAACTACCAAATGCCCTACATTTGCAGATATACCATTAATAAATGAATTCCAAGATCCTGGTTGTTGACGACGATACCGCCTTTTGCGTGATGCTGAAGACATTCCTGCAAAAAAAAGGCTATGAGGTATTGAATGCCTTTACCGCACAGGAAGCAGGCATTGAGATCAGGAAGCAGGTGTTTGATGTGGTAATAACAGACATCCGCCTTCCGGACAGCGATGGATTGGATATCCTCAGGCTCGTAAAAGAAACCTCCCGGGATACACAGGTAATACTAATGACAGGCTACACCGATATCAAGACCGCGGTAAATGCCATGAAATCCGGCGCCTTCGACTATGTAGGCAAACCTATCAACCCCGACGAAATCCTGCACATGCTGAAGCAGGCGCTCAGCAAAAAGCCCGAAGCGGCTGAAGCAGCACCAAAAAGCAAAAAGACAGCACAGCCCGTTTCTTTTCCTTACGTAAAAGGCATAAGCAGCAGCGCCCAACAACTGCAGGAACACATTAGCCTGGTAGCGCCCACAAATATGTCGGTGCTCATCATCGGTGACAGCGGTACAGGCAAAGAATATATAGCACAGTCGATACATTCACAAAGCAAAAGGGCTAAAGATCCTTTTATAGCGGTAGATTGCGGTGCCATTCCGAAAGAATTGGCTTCCAGCGAATTTTTCGGACACATAAAGGGATCGTTCACAGGAGCCGTAACAGATAAAACCGGGCATTTTGAAGCAGCCAACGGCGGTACGCTTTTTCTGGATGAAGTGGGCAACCTTAGTTACGATGTACAGGTACAACTGCTAAGGGCGCTACAGGAACGAAAAATTAAACCCGTAGGCAGCAATAACGAAATAAATGTAAACATCCGCGTGGTGGCTGCAACGAATGAAGATCTTGCAGAGGCCGTGAAACGGGGCGATTTCAGAGAAGACCTGTATCACAGGCTCAATGAATTCTGCATTAAAGTGCCTAAGCTATCTGAAAGGAAGCAGGACATTATGCTTTTTGCCAACTACTTTCTGGCACAGGCCAATGAAGACCTGGAAAAAGAAGCTGAAGGATTTGATGAAGAAGTAATTACACTGTTCAGGAATTACAGCTGGCCGGGCAATCTCAGGGAGATGCGAAATATCATTAAGCGTTCGGTTTTACTGGAAAAGTCCAACATCATTCATATTGACGTACTGCCCACTGAAATGAAGGATGCTGCCGGCAGTGAAGGGCCTTTTTCGGGATATTCCAAAGGCAATGAGGAAGAAGCTATAAAGCAGGCTCTTGAAAAAGCAAACTACAACAAATCGAAAGCCGCAGTATTACTGAACATTGACCGAAAAACACTCTACAACAAACTTAAGCTTTACAACATCGACCTCTAGGCCATTTCGGTTTCGAGAGCTTCACAGAGAACTCCTGCCTTCTTACAGATCGAAGTTACATACTCATCAATCATTTCCCAATCCATCGTATCGGGCTTGTCTTCCAACGGAATGAGAAGCTTCACTATGCTGTGCACTTCCATTTGCTTTAGCATGGGGATCATCTTATGGGCAATTTCCGAAAGCTGCTGAAGGTCCCTGTTCCCTGAAGCCTTTACCAACTGGCGGCAATTGTCTTTCGCGCTTTCGATAAACGTCTTCAATATAGTGTTAAGGGAATCCTTATCATCATTTGTAAACTGCGAAAGGCTCTTGAGGCTGTACAGTTCATCCGAATTGGGCACTATAATTTGCCGCGCCTGATCCGACACATCTGTTTTTCCTTCAAAAACGGAAGCCATCAGCAGCAATAATTGCTCAAACTGTACCGGCTTTGGATGATTGGCACTAAATCCTTTTTCGAGGTAATCTTCGGGCGTCAGGTCTCTTTTACCCGAAAGGGCGATAACTGGAAGCAACGCTATTTCTGTATCATGGTGTTGCCGTATCAGGTTCACGAGGCCGAAACCGTCAAGCCCGGGCATTTGTATATCGGTTAGCACCATATCAAAATGTTCCTCCTCCAGCAAAGCTATAACCGCGGCAGGGTTTATCTCCGTACGCACGGCGCCTGCATACCCGGAAAGCAGTTCCCGCATCAGTGCCAACTGTGTGGCATCATCATCCACCACCAGTATCTTTTTATTTTTTAAGGTCCTGTTCCTTACCGAGGGCGCCTGCTCCATTATTTCCGGCCCGGTGTCTTTTATCTTTGAGGCAATACACGGAATAACGATGGTAAAGATAGACCCCTGCCCTTCTTTACTTTCCAAAGAAATATGCCCATCCAGAAGCTCCAGTATCTTTTTGGATATGGTAAGGCCGAGGCCTGTACCTCCAAATTTCTTTTCGATACCTTCATGCGCCTGGGTAAACTCCCGGAAAACCTCATCATGCTTATCTTCGGCAATACCAATACCGGTATCCAGTACCGAGATATAAATATCGAATCCCTGGATGCGGGCAGTCACTTCTACAGAACCTTCGTTAGTAAACTTGACCGCGTTGCTTACCAGATTGGTAAGCACCTGCTTTATCCTGTAGGGATCGGATACATAATTACCGTCCAGTTTTTCTTCAATATCCCAGTTAAGCTCAATGCCTTTCTTTAATGCCATAGGCTCAAGTGCCATACAGGTACTCTCGATAAGGCTCTTTACATTAAAGGAAGCCATCTCTATCGTGATCCTGTTGTTTTCGAGCCTCGAAAAATCGAGCAGGTCGTTTACAAGCTTAAGGATATAGTCGGCCGACTGGCGGATATTACCGAGGTACACGCCCTGTTGGTGTGTTATTCCCGAATCTTTCATCAGGTCATGAAAACCTATAATACTTCCCAATGGTGTTTGGAGATCGTGGGTAACGGTAGCCATAAGCATACTCTTGCTCCGCAACAGGTTTTCGTTTTCGCGGTTGAGTATTTCGAGCTGTTTTCTGTAATTCTGGTTTGTGGTAAGGTCGCGTATGATAAACCACGCAAAAACGATCATAAAAAACAGGGTTATCGCCCCTATCCACGCCATTTTCCGCACTGTTTCCGCTATGGCGGTACGCGACTCGTCGATCTTGGCATACGACTTTTGCAGGAACTCTTCTTCAACAGAAGCCAATATCACCCTTAGCTGGTCGGATATGATGCGGTTCTCGTCAAGAAGCCTCTGCTCCTGGCGCAACAGGTTTATCCGCAGCCGCTCGTCTTTCCGTCTCAGGATATCCAGCGCTTTGTTATAGGCGATGGTAAGAGAATCGCCGGAAAGCTCGAGTTTGCTAAGGGAATCCAGCAGTTTTGGGGTAAGGGCAGAATGTACTAATGGCCTTGCCGAATAGGTTTTGGTAGATCGCACCGGCTTTGCGGCATCCCAAAGGGAATCTTTGGTGTAGTATATTTTCTCCTTGGCGCTGCTGCCGATATCCTTTGCCGTATACTTTTTACGGTAAATAAAAATATCGGAAATGCTTTTCTTTTTGCGGCCAAGAAGCATCCGTATGGAGTCAAATTTAGCCACCTGGCGTTCTTCGACACTATTTTTTATCGTATCAATCTTGGTAGTGATACTGTCGATCATTCGGTTATAAAGAAGATATTCGTCGACAGACCCTGTGAGTATGGCGCTTCGGCCCACCGCCTCTGAAGCATAGAGGTCGGTAATAACGTTGCTTACCTTTATTATTTTGGAATTGTCTTCACCGCTTTTTGCAGGTATGGCGATCCTCAGTATTTCATTATAAAAAAACCATACCGAAACAACCGCCGCAGCAAAAAGCAGCAAATATCCTGCGACAACCTTGTATTTTACAGCCTTTGGCTTTTGTACCATTATATAAATTTACCGAATTTATCGGTATAAAACGTACAATAGCGCCCTAAAAGTGTATTAGCTCTTCACGATCATCCTAAGAAAACTGACCTCATCTTTAAGATGCTGTATTTCGGCCCTTAAACTATCCACGAGAATATCATATACCTCTTTGTTGGCCGTCCCGAAAACAACGTCCCCTTCTGCATCCAGTACTTCAGTAAACAGGTAGTTAATGTTTACATCCAGTATCCTTACGATCTTCAACAATTTTACTACATTAAGCCTCCTGTCATCTTTTTCAAGACGCCCATAGTTGCTTTGGGTTACATCAAGTTGGTGCGCCATTGCTTCCTGTGTAATACCTTTGTCTTCCCTGATCTTCTTGATGCGTTCTCCTATAATATTCATAGCAAGGTAATTTAATATTATTTGTGGTGATATTCAAAATGTAACTATAAAATATTCTTCTTCCCAGACTTGTAAAGGCCATTTTTATCCGACACAATAAGTCTCCGGAAATTTAAAACACAAGGGGGTGGCATTAAACCGCATTTCAACTCTTATTACCCTGAAATAGTTTGTGTTTAGTAATTTTGATTAAAAATAGGCAAGTGCAGGCAGCATAAAAAGAACACAGTCGTTTTTTCGATATAATGCAGGCTTTTACCGTTGAAATGATAAATAAAAAATAAATATATAGCTATTTATTAACTAGTCAATCTATAAATAAAAAATCCCCGCTCTTCATTGCTGAGAAAGCGGGGTATTATTAACAAAAAGCTATTAATTGCGGCTCTTTTTTATCCTGCAATAATTGATCTGGAAATCACGATCTTTTGTATCTCCGAAGTCCCTTCGTATATCTGGGTGATTTTCGCGTCACGCATCAGCCTTTCCACATGGTACTCTTTTACATATCCGTTGCCGCCATGTATCTGTACTGCTTCAATAGCCGTATCCATAGCCACCTGTGAAGCATATAGCTTTGCCATAGCGCCACTCAGGTCGTAATTGTGTCCGTTATCTTTATCCCATGCAGCCTTCATGCAAAGGTGGCGCGCGGCCTCAATTTGTACCGCCATATCGGCCAGCTTAAAGGCAATCGCCTGGTGATTGCATATTTCGGTACCGAACGCTTTACGCTCTTTGGAATATTTAAGCGCCAGTTCATAAGCGCCGGAAGCAATACCCAGTGCCTGCGATGCAATACCGATCCTTCCGCCGGCAAGCGTTTTCATAGCAAACTTAAATCCGAAGCCTTCCTCACCGATCCTGTTTTCTTTGGGTACTTTCACGTCGGTAAACATAAGCGAATGCGTATCGCTTCCGCGGATACCCAGTTTCTGCTCTTTAGCACCGATCTCAAAGCCCGGCATGCCTTTCTCCACGATAAGGGCATTTATCCCCTTGTGCCTTTTTTCGATATCGGTTTGCGCGATAACAAGGTAAACATCCGCAGTGCTGCCGTTGGTGATCCAGTTTTTGGTACCGTTCAGCAGGTAGTGGTCACCTTTATCTATCGCTGTTGTTCTTTGTGAGGTAGCGTCACTTCCGGCTTCCGGTTCCGAAAGGCAGAATGCGCCGATAATTTCGCCCGTTGCCAGGCGTGTAAGGTATTTTTGCTTTTGCTCTTCAGAACCAAAAGTCTGAAGGCCCCAGCACACCAAAGAATTATTTACAGACATAACCACCGAAGCAGAAGCATCTATTTTGGAAATCTCTTCCATAGCGAGTACATAAGAGATTGTATCCAGGCCGCTTCCACCATACTTAGGGTCTACCATCATACCCAAAAAGCCCAGTTCGCCCATCATTTTTATCTGCTCTTTCGGGAACTTTTGCTCTTCGTCTCTTTCTATAACACCCGGAAGTAGCTCTGCCTGTGCAAAATCACGTGCTGCCTTCTGGATCATAAGATGCTCTTCAGTAAGTTTAAAATCCATAATTTATAATTAATTGTTTTGCCTTTTTTGTTTTATTTGTGCCCAAATGTAATTATTTAATGTGAATTTCTCACAATCATTGCTTAATTTTAGACCAATGACAAAAGAAAACTATAACGTTATAGGAGTGATGTCTGGCACATCTCTTGACGGCATCGACCTGGCCCATATTTTTTTAGGTTTCAGCAATGGCAAATGGCACTATGAAATAAAAGAAACTGCAACGATACCCTACACTGAAGAATGGATAGCGCTCCTTAAAAAGGCTGTAGATTACAGTCAGTCAGAGCTAACCATCCTCAACAAAGATTATACCCTGCTGCTTAGTGCTGTTATAAACAACTTTATATCAGACAACGCTATAAACGGCCTGGATGCTGTATGCTCTCACGGGCATACCATACTGCACCAGCCGCAAAACGGCTTTACACTACAAATAGGCAACCTGCCGGAAATAGCCCTCAACACGCGGCAAACAGTAGTATGCGATTTCCGGGTACAGGATGTTGAATTGGGCGGACAAGGCGCCCCTCTAGTACCCATTGGAGACAGGCTGCTTTTTGCAGGATACGACTGCTGCCTGAACCTGGGCGGTTTTTCCAATATTTCTTTTGAGGACAACAACAACCAAAGGATTGCTTTTGATATTTCTCCTGTAAATACGGTGCTTAATTTTTACTCCAATCAGCTCGGCTTAGAGTATGATGGCGGAGGGAAAATTGCAGCTTCCGGAAATTGCAGCCAGGCTTTGCTAAACGGACTGAATGCATTGGAGTTTTACAGCCTGCCTCACCCCAAATCACTGGGATTTGAGTACGTTAAGGATATTGTTCTTCCGCTTATAGAAAAACACAGCCTTTCCATCGAAGACAAGTTATGTACCTTTACACACCACATTTCCGAACAACTGGCTGTTGTTATAAACAAAACAGGCGCGCGTAATGTACTGGCAACAGGCGGAGGAGCCTACAATACTTTCCTTATAAAACTGCTTGAGGAAAAGCTCCCAAAAACATCAATAGTTGTACCCGAAGACAAAACAATACAATTTAAGGAAGCATTGGTATTTGCCCTTTTGGGAGTGCTTAAACTCCGCGGAGAAGTAAATACCCTGGCGAGTGTAACAGGGGCGATACACGACCATAGCTCGGGAAAAATCTATATACCCTAAAGTATCCCGATTTTCTTAATGGTTTCTATCAATTTATCATCATCCGCTGCTTTTCCCTGCAGTAGTACGTTCATCATACGTGCCTTCCTCTTTTCTATATCCTCAAGCGATAGTGGGATATAATTAGGGATATTTGCAGTTTTAATGCCCTCGGCGAGCCTCATGAGTATTTGCTTGTCGTAGTTATCAAAATTATAATTTTTAAAAACTTTTTCCTTCAGTGATTTTACGATTTTATTACTCAGGTAGGTATCCCCGGAAAACACTATAATCTTAAACGCATTGACAAACTCATCAATATCAATATCACTTTTACACAGGATACCCTGCGGATTAATTTCCCTGATGAGACGATCGATTAATGATGACTCACTATGCATTGTAAGTATAATAACAGTACAATCCGGCGATGTATTCCGCAGCATTATACCAAGATCCATACCCGAGAATATACTCTTCTCGGGATAAGGCGGCAAACTGAGGTCGAGATAGGCAATATCGAACGGGTTGCCATTGTTGTTGGCATCGGTAATGAGGTTATAGGCCGACTCACAATCGAGAGCCTTTGTAAAGGTAAGTATATAGTCTTCGAAATTCTCTTCCGAAAGAACATTGATGTATCCATTCACTGTCATAGGATGGTCATCAACAATCAGTATATTAAGATTTCTGGGCATATATAAGACGGAAATATCAACAAATTTAACTAAAATTACATTTATTGTGAACCTGTGAATTTAAAAATATTTATATTGCACCACTTTTTTTTAACGTTTTTTTTGTGCAATATTCTTACCTGATAATAGACGATGACATTGATAATGTTTCGGAAGTACTTCGCCGTTTTGAAGACTTTCCGGAATATTATTGCGTTGGCACTGCTACTACGCGGGAGGAAGGAATCAACAAAATACTGGATTTCCAGCCGCAGATCGTTATCCTCGAAATCAGCCCGAAAAGTAAAAAAAGTGACCTTTCGCTATCACTGATAACGGAACTTTACCAGTTTATCGACACCCTGCCGTATTTTATCGCAAACACTACAACGCCGAAATTAGCCTTCGAAGCGATAAAAGCCGGAGTATCCGATTATCTTTTAAAACCGACAAGCACGTATGAACTCCGGAAAAGCCTGCTGAAGTTCGGGAAAACAAATCCTGCCGCAGCCAACAGTACAATATGCATCCGCTCGTATGGTGATTATCAGTTTATTTCGCTGCATGACATTATGTATCTTAAGGCAGACAATAACACCACCGACTTCTTCCTGCAGAATGGCCGGAAGGTTACTGCCTATAAAACGCTTAAGCATTACGAGTCGAATCTGCCATTTTTCTTCTTCAGGATTCACAACAGCTACATCGTAAACAGCAATTATATTTCCAGGATAAATACCGGGAAATCGCTTTGTTATATGAACAACAGCGATTTATCTATTTCTTTTTCCAAAACTTTTAAGGATAATATTGATACCATTATCCGCAAGATCGCACCGGAGTATTTATAAAATCCGTCAGTTACCCTTCAAATCGGTCGAGTTACTCACATCCGGACGCATTCCACTAAACCCACTGTAAATCATATCGGTAATCCTGTTTTAACAGCTACTTTTGTATCAGAATTAATCGGTGAGCGGTTAGTAAAAAAACAAAATTTATACTAAAAAACATCTATAAAAATTACCACCATGAAAAAATCATTCCTTATCCTTGGTCTTATAGCAGTACTTGGCCTTTCAACTGTATCTTGTTCAACTGACGACAGCGCACTTGATGCTTCAGCAGATAACCTTACTATAGGTAACGGCGATATCGCGCTTCCAAAGCCAACAACTCCAAAACCATAATTGGAATTATAAAATAAAAAAATATTATTTTTGAGGCAATAGTCAAACACTATTGCCTCAAAAATTTTGTATAAATACCTATCATATACGCTCCTTGCACTATTTTTAATGAGTGTCTTTTCATGTGACAAGGCTTCTGAAGGCATTGAATCACAGAGCACGATCGAAATGCTTTTTGAGCGTGGTGAAAACAGTTCCCTCGAAAAGAAGGTCCGGGAAACGAGCATTGACTCGGCCTACTCTATCTTTTCCAAATATGATAACGACTCCATAACACGATTCTACTTTCGCAGGGCAACAGTAGCTTACTATGATCTCGACCAATACGACAAATCCATCCGTGCAAGCCACAAAGTATTTGAAATGGGACGCGAAGCCGGAGATTCGGTTACCATGGCAAAAGCGTCTTATTTCTCCGGCATATCCCACTCAGAAAAAAACCATAGTGACAGTGCTTTCTTCTATTATGCCCAGGCAGAAAAACTCTTTATAGACCTGAATGACAAAAGCCTTTTGGGAGAGATTGGCCTCTACAAAGCTTACATTTACCATAATATAGGTGAATATGTACAATGCGAAAGTGAGGCCATAAAGGCCCTTCGCCAACTGGAAGTAAAACAGAGCACGGTAGATATTTACAAATGCAATAATCTTATCGGCAGCGCGCTTTTAGGGCAGGGTAATTATAATGAGGCCATAAAATATTACCGCAATGCCCTTGAGCAACTGGGAAACCTAAGAAAAGAGGGGTATCCCGAATCTGTCATTTCCAGTTTCCGGGCAGCCAGCTATAACAATCTGGGGCACGTATATGTAAAACAGGAAGATTATCCCGATGCCATAAATATTTACCAGGAAGCGTTGGCCGGCGAAGATATTAAAACCATTGGCCCGGAACTTTATGCCAAATTGCTTAATAACCTGGCACATGCCAGGTTTAAGTCGGGCAGTAACAAAGGCCTTCCCGCAATGTTTTACAGGTCGATGAAGATAAGGGACAGCATAAAAGACCAGCCGGGTATTATTGCAAGCAATATAAATCTCGGGGAATATTTTGCCGGCCGGGCAGATACAATCCGTGCCGTATCGCACCTGAAAAAAGCTTATGAAGGTGCGGTCCAGTTAAAAAACCTCGACGATATCCTGACCAGCGCAAAATTGTTGTCGGATACAGACCCTATAGACGGCTCCTTTTATGCCGAAAAGTATATCGACCTCAGCATAAAAATGCAAAATACGGCAAAGGCTAACCGGGAAAAATTTGCCCGCATAGAATATGAAACCGATAAACTGCAGGACGAAAAAGCACAGCTCGCACGAAAAAACACCTTTATAATAGGTATATCGGTTATCGTATTGCTTTTTGTAGCGGCTATCTTTATCATCTACTACCTCAATTCCCGAAACAAAGAACTCCTCCTCATCCAGGAACAGCAAAGAGCGAATGAAGAGATCTACCAGCTGATGTTTGAGCAGCAGACGAATATAGAATCGGCCAGGAATGAGGAAAAATCGCGCATTGCCATGGAACTGCACGACGGTATACTCAATAATATATATGCCGTGCGCCTTAACCTGGAGTTCATAAATAAAAAAGGCGACGACGAATCGATCCAGCGGCGAAAAGAATATATTAAGGAGCTGCAGAACGTAGAGAGCGAGATACGGTCGGTATCGCATGAACTGAGCAGGAATGCCATCTTTAACCAGGGACAGGATTTTGCCGCCATCCTCGCGTTTATGATCACCTCACAGAAAAACAGTTTCAATACTGAATTTCATGCCGACATAGACCCTTCGATCGACTGGGATACTATGCCAAACACCTACAAGGTGAATATCTACCGCATTATACAGGAAGCGCTGCAGAATGTAAACAAATATTCCAACGCTTCCCATACAGCCGTTACAATACGCCAGCTGGAGAATAACAGGCTTACCTTAACTGTTAAAGATGACGGTGCGGGATTCGATACCGAAAAAGCAAAAGGCGGCATCGGGCTCAAAAATCTAAAGAAAAGGACCGATTCCCTGAATGGGGTTTTAACCATTACTTCCGAACCCGGAAAAGGTACGCGGATCGAAGCATCCTTTCCGCCGGCATAAATCTTAAAAATTAAAAATTCACAAATATTTGTTTTATATATTTGTGCCGACTTACAAAAACACAAAAAAATGAAAGATTTACTGAGTAAATACGAAAATAAACAACCGGAAATAGTTTTTAACTGGAAAGATACAGAAACCGATGCCGAAGGCTGGACTGTGATCAATTCCCTACGTGGCGGCGCTGCCGGCGGCGGTACACGTATGCGAAAAGGACTCGACATGAACGAGGTGCTTTCGCTTGCTAAAACCATGGAAGTGAAGTTTACCGTATCAGGCCCGGCAATAGGCGGCGCCAAGTCGGGTATTAATTTTGACCCGAACGACCCACGCAAAAAAGGCGTACTGCAGCGTTGGTACAAAGCGGTTTCCCCACTGCTAAAAAGCTATTACGGAACAGGCGGCGACCTGAATGTGGACGAAATCCACGAGGTGATCCCGATGACCGAAGAATGCGGCGTTTGGCACCCACAGGAGGGTGTTTTCAATGGGCACTTTAAGCCGACGGAAGCCGACAAGATCAACCGCATTGGCCAGCTGCGCCAGGGTGTCGTAAAGGTAATCGAAAACCCTTCGTTCTCACCTGACGTAAACCGTAAATATACAGTTGCCGACATGATAACCGGCTATGGCGTTGCCGAGGCAGTGCGCAATTTCTATTCTATCTACGGCGGTGATGTAAAAGGTAAAAAAGCTATTGTTCAGGGCTTCGGAAACGTAGGTTCGGCAGCGGCATTCTACCTTGCGGAAATGGGCGTGAAGATCGTAGGAATCATTGACCGTGACGGCGGGCTTATCAATAAAGAAGGCTTCTCTTTTGAAGAAATAAAACAGTTGTTCCTGAATAAAGACGGCAATAAGCTGGTGGCAGACAACATGATCCCTTTTGAGGAGATCAACCGTGAGATATGGAACGTTGGCGCGGAAATATTCACTCCGTGCGCGGCCTCGAGGCTGGTAACGCGTGAGCAGATCGACAATATGATCGCTGCCGGGCTTGAGGTAATATCGTGTGGCGCGAACGTGCCATTTGCCGATAAGGAGATCTTCTTCGGCCCTATTATGGAAGCGACCGACAGCAAGATAAGCCTGATTCCTGACTTTATCTCCAACTGTGGCATGGCAAGGGTTTTTGCCTACTTCATGGAGAAAAAAGTAAGCATGACCGACGAAGCCATATTTAATGACACATCGGCTATCATCCGCAAAGCCATTGAAAATGTACACGCTCAGAACAGCAGCAAAACCGGCATCAGCGCCTCGGCATTTGAGATAGCGCTGAAGCAATTGGTATAATATAATATTATTGTAACTTTAATGGCAGGCAACACCTGCCATTTTTTAATTTATGGACTACAAGCAAACACTCGACTGGATGTTCGGCCGCCTGCCCATGTACCAGATGCAGGGCGCTTCGGCATACAAAAAAGACCTTACCAATACCCTGCTGCTTTCTTTACACCTCGGCAATCCCGAAAAAGACATAAAAGCCATACACGTTGCAGGCACCAACGGAAAGGGATCTGTCTCCAATATGCTGGCTTCGATATTTCAGGAAGCCGGTTACAAGACGGGGCTGTATACCTCGCCGCACCTTAAGGATTTCCGGGAACGCATCAAAATGAACGGGCAGGACATCCCGCAGGAGTTTGTAGTAGATTTTATTGCAAAGAACAAGCCCTTTTTTGAAGAGCAGGAACTCAGTTTCTTCGAGATGACCGTAGGGCTGGCGTTTGATTATTTCAGGCAGGAAAAGGTGGATATTGCTATTATAGAGGTCGGCATGGGCGGTCGGCTCGATTCGACCAACATCATTACCCCGCTTGTATCGGTAATTACCAATATCGGCATGGACCATACGCAGTTCCTTGGCAACACAATAGAAGAAATTGCAGGTGAAAAAGCAGGCATCATCAAGCCCGGAATACCGGTAGTGATCGGGGAATATACTCCTGTAACAAAGCCCGTATTCCTGGCTAAAGCTTTTAACTTATCCTCCCCCATTTACTTTGCTTCGGATGAAGTGACGGAAACCTATCCTTCCGACCTTATAGGTGATTATCAGGGACAGAATAAAAAGGCCGTACTGAAAGCCATTGCGGTGCTGCAGCAGCAGTTTCCCGTAACACAGCAGCATATTGAAACAGGCTTACTGAATGTAGCCCGTAACACTGGCTTTAAGGGGCGCTGGCAAACCGTGCATACCAAACCCATTGCCATTGCCGATACGGCCCACAACAGCCACGGCCTGAAAATCGTGATGGCACAGTTACAAAAACAGGAATTCGACACCTTGCGCATTGTTCTGGGTGTAGTAAACGATAAAGATTTAGGCAGCATACTGCCGCTTTTCCCGAAAAATGCCAAATATTATTTTTGCAGGCCCGATGTTCCGCGCGGCCTTGACACGGAAGCTTTAAAAACAGCCGCGGAGCAACACGGGCTGGATGGCAATATATACCCCTCCGTAACAGTAGCTTACAAGCAGGCTTTGACCGATTCACAGGGGAATGACTTTATTTACATTGGCGGCAGCACCTTTGTGGTCGCAGAAATTTTATAATTTTTTAAATTAAAATTTGCAGATATAAAAAACAGGGCTATATTTGCACTCGCAATACGGAACAAGAATTGCGAAACATATTGGGGCGATTAGCTCAGTTGGTTCAGAGCATCTCGTTTACACCGAGAGGGTCGGGGGTTCGAATCCCTCATCGCCCACCATAAAGGACAAAGAAGTTTTTTTACTCTTTGTCCTTTTTTTATGCTTGTCTATTTCCTTGTTAATTAGATAGATTAAGTTCACTGCCTCATTAATCCTACTGGTTCGAAACTCGTTTTCTTCAAAAGAAAAATTTTCAGGATATATTGAACCAATTAAACCGCGCGTATCTTCCAGTTTCCCAGTATCAAACAGCATTCGTAGATTTAAAAGCCTGTCTATACCTTTTCTCAACAGCTCTTGTATGTCATCATCCTCATTGTTTAGGCTACCAAGCTTGACCTCTAATTTCGTTATCATTGAGCCGTAATCCGATTTCATTTCCCTGTAATCATCTGCATCGATTTTACGTGTTGCAAGCAAATCCCTTGCATGGCTCAACCTTCCTTCATAATCTTTCAGCTGGGCAAGTATTCGCTTCTTTTCATCCTGAGAACCTTTAGTTTGTTCATTATAGGCTTCCACAATTAATTCTACATACAGTTCCTTGATCTCGGGGCGCGGCATAAATTTATCCAGTTCCAGTCTAAACATTTCATTCACCGGCTCAGCCCTCAATCTGTGTGTGCAGCCACCAAAGCAGTGATAGTACGAATAGTAGCGGTTCCTACCTTTTGATTTACTGGCAGTGAGGATTTTAAGGCACTTAGGGCAACGTAGGAATCCTCTCAATGGAAAATCTGCGTCGATCTGTATCTTCGGACGGTATGACCTGCTACGGCCATCCAATACGTCTTGAACAGTATAATAAAGATCTTCGGTAATAATAGCCTCATGCTGACCCTTTACCAACTGGCTTTCTTCATCCTTAAATTTCGGAACGAAGATTTTACCACAGTACAAAGGATTTCGGATAGCAAGCCAAAATGCATTCTTGCCGACGGTCAAACCTTTTTTTCTTGACATGCGTAAAATTTCTTCAGTGTTGAAGATGCCCTTGGCAATTTCCTCAAACGCCCATTTAATGATGCTGGCCTGTGGCTCTTTGGGTGCAATGTATTTTCTTCCATCCTCTTTTGATTTATTTGCGTAGCCGATCGGTGCCTGGCTTACATAGCGCCCTTCTTTCATAGCCTTTCGCATACCGTAAAGTACATTTAATGCCCTTCGATCATTTTCAACTTCCGGCGCAGCAAGATAAAAGGCTAACATCATTTTGTTTTCAGGTATCGATAAGTCAAGAGGTTGCTCTATTGCCTGTGGCTCAACACCTACTTTACGAAGGATGCTTATCATTTGATAAGCATCCCCTGCATTACGGCTAAACCTGTCCCATTTTGTGAATAAGACAAGGTCAGTTTTATGCTTTTGCTTTTTTAAAAGCAGAAGCAGCTTTTTCCAGGCAGGCCTATTAAATGATTTTGCAGAATGATCCTCATATATAACTTCCCTAATGGTAATATCATTTATCATGCAATACTTGCGCAATACCTCTTCCTGATTGCGCTGTGAATATCCCTTATCGGCTTGTTCGTCGGTGCTAACCCTGACATACAGGTCTGCTATTTTATTTGCTTTCATGGTTACTTCAGTTTACTTTTTTTTCCTTTTAAATAGTTTGATACGGTAATGTTTGCCATCTTTCGCAGGAAATTAAGTATTTCCTGAGCCTGTTCAAGTGTAACGTCCAATCCTCCCTTTTTTAGCATTTGCCATGCTTTTTCCGAAGAAATCCTCCCATTGGTAGTTCTCTTTTCATTTTCCATCTGTCACCTCCTTTAGCATTAAATGAAAAAGACCGATAATCGGTCTTTAATTCTCAATATGTTGACCGCTAAAGATAGTCGGCAATTTTGAAATAATCATAGTCAAAATTTACCTTCGAAATGGCTTAACTTTTTGTCGCAGAGAATTATTATTTTTAAAATAAAAATCATGCTCAAAGAAAACCTCTCCCCGAAACACATATTGGTTGACCTACTGTCCATACATTGCCAACTGGCTGAGTTCTTTAAAAGTGAGGAAAAATACAAATCCATCATCGACTTCCTAAACAGCAAAGACTATTACAACGACCCCGATGTTCCTTATCCAACGCTTAAAGAAGCGGAAAAAGGGACAGGATTATCAACTACTCAACTGCGTAAATATTTGCTTGAAATGTACGATCGTATCTTTGACTTCGAGGGCGTTGACCATCTGAAATTTCCTAAAGCAGAATACAATTTTTACATGAAGTACTTTGACTTGCATTCGCAATTCACCCTGACGCACCTTAACCACATCCCACGGATTGGTGAAGAACTTACCTTGCCTTTCGTTAAATCAAAGATGAACATTGACCGTTTCTATGTGGACAAGGTATACCATGAGTTTGACAACGATATACATCGGGTTTCGATCTGGCTCAAAGGCGGCTCTTATAACTCCTAATGGAAGCTGCGTAAAGACGAGGCATTGCAGAAAAGGGAAATAAGCCCACTGGACGAATACAAGATGCATGAGTACCAAATCAAGGAACAACTTGGGTTGCCTCCGTATTAAACCTCCGGCGTAGGAGGTTCATCAGCCTCTTTCTCTTTAAACTTTAAATGTAAATTATAGCACTCGTCAATAATCTCAGATTCTTCCATTAGCATAAGCTCCAGTGCTAAGCCCAGCACCTCAGCAATGGTGAAAGCCGATGCGTATTTTTTATCGTGGTCATTCTCCTCTAATCCGTATAAAGCGGCAACGCAAACTTTAATGACATCCATCACCGTTAAAGTAAGGTCGTTATAACCGTGAAAGTATAATTTAGCAGTATGCATCCCTTTTCGCCCATGATAAGGTTTTAGCATATTGAACTGGGTTGCCTTCTCTAATGTTTGTGCTAGGTCTGAAAGCGCTTTTAATTTATCTGTTTCCATCTTTATTGTTTTCTTAGTTTTTCAATCTGTTCACTCGCCAATATCATAGCAGACTCGTAAAATCCTCTGCAAATCGTTTCAAGCCTATTGCTGTCAATTATGCTATACTGCTTTAAATCCTTGTACCGTGCCATATCGGGATTAGCCGCTAACAGCACATATAGCGAACTATCTTCTTTGCTTTTAAAATCAGCTGCAAAGTCTTTTTCAAGAATGTATTCCAAAAGCGAAAACAAATGCCCGATGTTGATGCGGTTAGGGCGGTAACTCAGGTATAACTCAATTAGCCCTAGCGATAAATTCACCACACCCTGATGTAGCAGGGAGTTTTTAACTAATGCCTCCGCGTCATTTGAAAGTATTGCGGCAGAAGCGAGGAAAGAGTCTGCGGCTAGCTGTCTGTCATACCAATAACAAACTGATTCCTGCACGTCCCGTGTAATAATCCTTTCTTCAATTTCGAGGCTGCTGCCAATCTGTAGCCCGTTAGTGATAAGTTTATTTAGGAACCATCTATCATTATCCCTTTTCTTCCTTAGCGACTGTTTCCTGTGCAACAGGATCGTCACTTTGTGTTTGCCATTGAGCAGGTCGCGCACCTTTGCTTCAATTGCTGAGGCAGCGTTATCTTTATGTTCCAACGAAAACACCACGATATAAAAATGAAAGCCCGGATCTCTGTAATGTTTTTGAGCTCGTTTCGGGCTATCCAAAAGGCAATAGCCAAAGCAGAAAATTGAACGGGTATGGATATAACCGTAGATGATATCGCTGATTTGTGATAGTGCTGCCTCAATCTTATAATTGCCGCACAATTTATCCTGTAATATCCGCAATCCTATAAAGGGTATTGCTAGTGAAGCGGAAAGGTGAGAAACATAGCCTTTCAGTTTGTGCTTTAACTGTTTTCCGAAAAATGAGCTAAGTGCCTCGACTGTTTCAAATGCCTTGTCAACATGTTGTTTTTCTACAATACCCAGTTCTTTAAAATAAACGGAATAGTAAGCTGCATCAAGTGTCTCTATAATTTTGAGCCCTTGTTCCGTTTCATAGTCAAGGACTTGCTTAATTTGTGGAACAAAATTAATAACCCATTGATATTGCTCGTAAAGGCTATTGCTTCCTATAAAGGCATCACCATGCAGTTCCGAAACAGACATCAGCAAATAACGAAAAGCCTGATGCAGGCAAAAGGCTGCTTCTAAAGTTCTTTCGGAACGGTTAAGGTCCTTGTAGTTTTTCATGCATGCATCGGTAGCCCACATCATTTCCCTGAAACGGAACTCAATTCTTTTTACAAATGGCTTGGGTTTGATTCGAGTGGGATAGAATACTTTGGTTTCAGGCTGCGCGTAAACCAGCTTCCCTACGTGGCAATGCTCAACAAAGAGAGGCAACCCTTTTTTAAAAGCATGGTTTGCCCAGTCGGCACTGAAGAATTTAAAAATAAAGTCCGGATGTGATTCCACGACCTTGCTGCTCTGGAATTCCTCCAATTCCTGATAATATCCATCGGTAACAATCGTACAAATAAAAATTTTACCTTGTTCATTTTCTCCAATCAAGGAAACATACATTGCATCTGTATGTAAAAAGCCTACTATACTTCTTACAGCCTCTTCCAAACGCTCTGTGTTGGAATAGCTTTGCGGAATTTTAACTGGGTAGTCCATTTTCTCTTACTTTTACTGTGGTACATCATTAAAAAATTTTATTTTTGCTAATACACAGCAAGTAAAGAAGTTGCGGCAATGTACCGAACCACAGATGGTTGTAGTTTACCAGTAATTGCTTGTATTTTACCAACTAAATAAAACCTTACAGAATTTTCAATACCTTTGAGTTATGAGCACAGCAACAAAAAACCATATAGGAAGAAAGATTAGCCGTATACGTGAATTACGCGGTATGAAACAAGAGGCATTAGCAACTGCACTTGGGATTAGCCAACAGGCAGTTTCTAGTATTGAGAATAGTGAGACTGTAGAAGATAAAAAACTTCAGGAAATAGCTACTGCACTAGGGGTTACTGCTGAAGCCATTAAAAATTTTACTGAAGAAGCTATTTTCAATAACATTAATAACTTTCACGATAATTCAATTCAGAACAACTTTAACCCTATAGAGAAAGTTGTAGAACTATATGAAAGATTGTTACAAGCTGAGAAAGACAAGGTCGCTTATTTAGAAAAGTTAGTTAACAATAAATAGTAGTTGCGAAATTACTGTTACTGAAGGAGAGACTGCTTTTATAGTGGTCTCTTTTCATTTTATATATAGGTATTTTTACGCATTCTTAAACTCTAAGTGTTTTTCCTTTTAGAATTTGTTAACAAATTAATATATTTGAATGCAAATTCTCAATTAGGACGTTAAATGACAGACCCAACTCGCTCACGATATCGTTTTTTGAGTCTCAAGAATGATGTTTCTCAAAGAAGGTTTGTGAAGTCAAATTCTGGACTTAAGAAAGAACTATCTATTGTAAAATCAAGCGTTGAAGTACCACATGGGAGTTACGGAGCATTGCTGTTCCTTCCTGAATGGATAGGAAAAAGAACAACTATTATCGAGAGAGACCAAAAACGTTGTGTTCTGTGCAATAGCTTGGAAAACTTACAAGTGCATCATCGACAATATCATTTTGTAGTTAAAGATAAGAAATTCAAGATGCCTTGGGATTATCCCGACCATCTGTTGATAACGCTGTGTGAATCTTGCCATAGTAGAGGCCATTCCAAATATAAAGTACCAACAATCAATATTTAAACTCATGGGATTATTTAATTATTTTAACCGAGATCAACCAAAATCCAGCAATCTTAATGGAAATAATCATTTGGTAGAATCAAAAGAAGTTCGGCCCGACATTCCAGAAAATATTTTTATTCAGACAGAAAATATACCTGATAATAGTGACACGGAACAAAAAGTAAAAAGCACTGAAAACGGAATAACCCTGCTATTTGAATTTTTAGAAAAAAATTATGAGAGTAAAGGATATGATGACGCACTAATAAATCCTGACAATACTCATCTGGAACAAAATATTGAAGCTTTGAAAAATGATTTACAGAGAACTATCAGAAAAATCAAAACTTACTATCAAGACTTTATACGAGAAATAAATTTCCATATCGAAAGTCGAAGCCGGGTTGGGATGATAGATACTGTAGAAGAACTAACTGTAAAAAAACAAACTGCGGAAGAGCATATCCAACTCATTTTAGAAATTGAAGAGGACGCAAAGAATAATCTTGGGCTTGGACAAGGTATGATTATTAGTTATACCAGAGGTTTTCGTAACGGTTTAGCGGCAATATCCAATTATTCAATAATGAAAAGAACATTTTAAACATGAAAAATTGGTGGATAATTTTTGGTTGTTTCCTTACTGGCTACAATTACTCGATAGTACGGAACTGTAGCGAAGTTTCTTCTAAAGCTGTAAAACGTTACACTGCTGCGCTACTAATAGTTTCCATTCTTTGGGCATTTATTGGATATTCATTTACAAACAGATATCTTCGAGGGGGCGTAATCGCGTCAATCATTGGTGCCGTGATTTTTATAGTAATAATAATTCAAATTGAAAGGCAAATTATACTGTCCATTAAGCCTTCAAAATCTTTAATTATTTCAAGGGGGGTTATTGCTATTATGATGGCTATTTTAGGTTCCATTATTATTGACCAAATTATATTCAAAGATGACATTGAATTAGAAAAAGAGGCTGTAATTGACGAGAGGGTAAGATTAGCGATTGAGCCAAAAACTAAAGATTTAAGAGATCAAATCTCTCAAATTAACCTTGCAATAGATGAAAAAGAAAATGAAAAAGCTTCTTTGATTAAAGATATTAGCGCAAATCCAACATTAGCGGTATTTTCTACACAGGCGGTAACGAAAAATGAAAAAAGTAGTATTGAAAATCCCGAAACGGGTAATCCCACTACGATTGAAAAGACAACTCCTGTCATCGTAACAACGAAATCAAACACCCCGAATCCCAAAATACAGATGATACCGGCGATTGAAAAATCAATTACGGCTTTAAGAGATCGTAAAACAGAAAAGGAAAATGCGTTATTAAACATTCGTCCTAAAGTGGAAAAGGAAATAAGAGATAAGGTTGGATTTTTAGATGAGTTGAATGTAATGTTTGAATTACTAAGTCAATCAACAATTGCGTTAATTGTTTATTTATTATGGTTTCTACTTTTGTTTGGTCTTGAGATGCTAGTGTTGATTAGTAAGATTAATGAAAAAGAAAATGATTATGAGCGGACAGTTCAACATCATATGAATTTGCAGTTCAAAAAACTTGACCTGTTTTCCAAAATGGGCGAATAAATTAGCTATTAGAACGACCAAGAATGGACATATCAGCATTTGCAATTAGGAATATATCACCTTTTTTAGTAGATAATAATACCGGAAAAGAAATTGTAAAGTTCTTTGGTGAATTTGGCATAAAAGACATTTATGACGAAGACGGTTTACCTGACATCGGTCTAAAGAACGAGAGAAGACCTTCTAAAACGGGCTATGTAGATAAAAGATTAGATGAATTGTCTCAAAAAGGACGTTTGAGGGAGGTTTTAATCTCAATGCTGAATCGTAGCTGGATTTCAACAGAAGATTTACAAAGAATTTTGCAAGAGGAAAATTTCGCAGTAGAAATTATAGATGGCAGCTACATTATTCATGGTGGTGTTGTTGACAATTCGACACCAATAATTAATGAGGCACACTTCCAGGAAATCCAAGACAGAATACTAAAGGCTCTTGATGAGGCAAAAATATCAATAACTGTTGCAATGGCTTGGTTTACAAATCAAACATTGTTTGAAAAGCTTATGGAAAAATTCGATGAAGGATTGGAAATTAAACTGGCAATATATGATGATGGAATAAATGGTAAACATGGAGTTGACATATCAAAGTTACCGCATACCTTAATCAAAAGGGGACAGCGTGGTGGCTTAATGCATAACAAATTTTGTGTTTTGGATAATCAGGTGGTAATTACAGGCTCTTACAATTGGTCAGATAATGCTGAATTTAGAAACGATGAAAATGTCACTGTTGAATACGATCCGAAGCAAGCTACTAAATATTCATTGGAATTTAGAAGGCTCACTAAATGAGATCCTTCTAAGTTATCACAAACCCTTCCGGCGCACCGTCAGGATTTGTTTCTGCATTACTTCAAGAGCATGCTCCTTCAGGCATGCACTTCCCTGATGTTTCATATAGACTAAAGGTTACACCATTTTCTGCTGATTGTTTTCCACCTGCGAAAACGTCAAAAAAGGCAGCTAAGTTATTGCGGGCGCAGCTCACGCTGGCAAACCAAAAGACTACGGCATAATGGCTCGTGCCTCGCCACCCTTGCGGGACTTATTCCGTTTCCTTTTGGTTTTCCGCTGCACCCGCACGGTTTATCTGCTTTCTTTTTTTCCGTTTTTTCTTTGTGGAAAACCAATGTGTTTTATGGAGGCTGACGGCTTAAAAAGAAAAGTGATGAATTCGTAATACATAACTTTTTTAAATCTTAGAAATCATGGGACACAATCTTAATTTCAACGAGAGCACAGGCCGTTATTCTTTTTTCAGCGTAAAAGAAAAAGCGTGGCACAATTTAGGGCAGGTAGTAACCGACTACCCTACAAGCGCAGAGGTAATCAAGCACGCGGGACTGGATTATGAAGTGGTAAAATCTCCGCTGTTTACACACAGTTTAGAAACTGCACAGGCTGGTATAGATTTAACTGCTGGCGAGCCTGTCACAGTACCGAATTACTTCGCCAACGTGCGAAGCGACAACAACATTGTTTTAGGTGTGGTGGGTAAAGATTACCACATCGTGCAGAACCGTGATGCGTTTGCTTTCTTTGATGCTATCGTAGGCGGTGAGGATGGTATTTTATACGAGACAGCAGGGCGTTAGGAAATGGCGAGCGTATTTTTATAACCGCTAAACTTCCCGGTTATATCCGTGTGGGCAATGGTGATGATGTAACCGAAAAATATATTTCCTGACTACCTCGCACGATGGCAGCGGAAGCATAACGGCAGCCTTCACACCCGTTCGCATGAAGTAAAGAAATTGATACAGTTGGCGCTATGCCCAAATAAAGAAACCTATGACCTTTTAAAGAAGGGAGCAGAAGACGAATTATCAACCGCTTTTAAAAATATGGTGGAAGATGCTTTTGCCTATGCGATGGTAAATGATACCCAACAAATGGACACTACAAAGGGTACTTTGTTCGGAGCTTATAATGCTGTGACTGGCTACTATCAAAACGTGAGGAATTACAAAGATGAGGAAGCCAAATTACAATCTATTGTAATGGGAGGTACAGCACAAACAAGGGCGCAAAAAGCATTTGAATTGTGTAGCGGTTTTGCCAAGAATGACAGCGGGATATTCCTCTTAAACTGATACAGGATTGTAGCTAATTTAGACAGGGCAGGCAGATAAACCTGCCCTTATCTTCATACATTTCGGTAAATTTGGCCGGGATTGCTACTATGCCCTTAAGCACCTTTGATCAGTTTAAAAGCATGAAATGTCGGCGGGAGATTGCCACGTTGGTGCAATCGGCAAGATGAACGGTTGTATCACAACCGCATTCTTGCCGCCCTATTCCTCGGAACTCGGGGGCGGGGACTGTCGCAAAGTTTTAAGCCTTGGAGGATTATATTGAGACCGACAATAATAGTTAAAGGTAGAGATTTTCTAATCATCACTAAAGGTATATTTAATGCTTCTTCAAGTTCATTTTAACGATTACTGCAATATGTTGATAGTCAATTTTTTACAATTTTAACTGTTAAAATTTTAAGATTTTATTAAGATTAGATTTACCTTCGCCACCTTAAAATCAGCTATGAAAAAACAATTATTCTTCGTTTTTGTACTGGCTTTGCTATGTCCAAAAATTTCTAAAG